>Ga0116227_10004199_pt1 | contig 31374 bp, 24 predicted proteins | sample S1TSphgellanicum_FD_89693 | JGI IMG/M metagenome (GOLD analysis project Ga0116227, IMG submission 89693) | Host-associated microbial communities from peat moss isolated from Minnesota, USA - S1T2_Fb - Sphagnum magellanicum MG | ecosystem: Host-associated > Plants > Peat moss > Unclassified... | reverse complement strand
GTGCCGGTCGACACCATCATGGATGTCTTGCCACAGATTATCCGGGGGAATTGATCGCCTGGTCGAGCAATTGGTTGACCCGCCGCGCATCGGGAAAACCTTCGGCGATCCAGCGGTTTTCGACGGTGCGCAGGATACGGGCGACATCGGGTCCGGCGTGCACGCCGCGCGCGACGATCGCGCCGCCTTTCAGCGGAAAGGTCGGGGGGGCCCAGCCGGACAGGGCGGTCAGGCCCGCACCGGTCAGCAACAGCCGGTCGCGGGCCTCGTCAGGCCCCAATCGATAGGCGAGCGCGCGCGGATCGGCGGCATCGCCGGGGGTACGGGCAGCGGCACCGGCCAGCCGCTTTTTCTGCGCCGACGACAGCCGCAGGCGCGCGGCAACCGTTTCGGCCAGCGACGGATCGGCGGGCAGCAGCGCGGCCAGCCGGCGCAAGGCATCCGGCGCGGCGTGTTCGCGCGTTTCGGTGGCGATCAGCGCGGGCAGGGCGGCGGCATCGCCTTCGGGCAGGACTTGCGCCAGCACGCCCAGTTCGGCCATGCGCGCCACCGTCGGCGCCGGGTCGGGATGGGCGAGCAGGCGGATCAGTTCCCAGCCGACGCGTTCGCGCGACAGGCCTTTCAGGCCGGGGGCGAGCGCTGCGCAAGCGGCCTCTGCCGCCGCATCGGCGGGCAGCGCGCCATACCGCGCCTGAAACCGGAAATAGCGCAGGATGCGCAAGTAATCCTCGCGAATGCGCGCCTCGGCATCGCCGATGAAGCGCACCCGGCGCGCGGCCAGATCGTCCAGTCCGCCGAAAAAGTCGCTGATTTCGAGCGTTTTCGGGTCGGCATAGAGCGCGTTTATGGTGAAATCGCGCCGGCTCGCATCTTCGCGCCAGTCGTCCGAAAACGCCACTTTGGCATGGCGGCCATCGGTCGACAGATCGCGGCGCAAAGTGGTGATTTCGACCGCACCACCGGACACGACGGCCGTGACAGTGCCATGCGCGATGCCGGTCGGCACCGGGCGGATGCCGGCCGCCGTCAGCCGCGCGACGACCGCGTCGGGCAGCAGGCTGGTCGCCATATCGATGTCCTTGACCGGAATTCCGGCCAAAGTGTCGCGCACCGCGCCGCCGACCCAGCGGCACAGGCCCTCGCCCTCCGGATCGAGCGCGGTGACCAGACCGGCCAGATCGGCGCGCTGCGTCCAGGCCGCAGGGGGCAGGGTCTGCGCGGTCACGCCGGGTCGTTCCAGGCGATGCGGTGCGACAGATTGGCGATGATCCCGCCGGTCACGCCCCAGATGCGATGGCCCGACCACAGGATTTCGACATATTCGCCGGTGCGCCCGTCCCAGTCGATCGTGTGCCGCGTCTGGTTGGCCGGATCGAGGATATAGCCGAACGGCGGCTCGAACCATTGCGCCACTTCGCTGGCGTTGGGGGTGATCGCGATATCGCCGGGCACCACCGCCACCACCGGGGTAATGTCATAGCCGGTGCCGGTCTGGAACCGGTCGCTGGCGCCGATCACGCGCACCCGTGCCGGATCGATCCCGAGCTCTTCGTACGCTTCCCGCAGCGCAGCCTCGATCGGCGTTTCGCCGGGGTCGATCTTGCCGCCGGGAAACGCCGCCTGACCGGGATGGGCGCGCATATTGGTCGGGCGCTGGATCATCAGCACGCCGGGGCCATCGGGGTGGCCGGGGCGGTCGGTCACCGCGACCAGCACTGCGGCGGGGCGCAGCGTCACGCCCACCGGAACACGCCAGTCGCGCCATTGCGGGCCGGAATTGCCGGCGTGCCCGGCGGCCAGCAGCCGCGACAGCCGGTCAAACAGCGCGTCGGTCATGCCGGCAGCAGGGCAAAACGTTGCCCTGCGCTCTCGACCCCCAGCGCCTCTGGCGTCGATACGGTCAGCGCATGGTCGATCAACTGGCCATATGTGCTGCGATTGAGCCGCGCTTCGGTGCCATGGCGCACGCCGAGATAGAACGCCGGCACTTCGGCGGTTCCCGCGATGCGCAACGGATGGTCGGGCCCCGCCAGCACGACATCGTCGGTGTTGAGCCGGAACGCCAGCACCGGCCGCCCGGTCGTATCGCGCCGCACTTGCATGTCGGTCGCAACAAATGCAGCGTCATCGACCACGATCGACAGCTTTTCGAACGGGGTCAGCAAATGGTGCTGCCCGTCGGCATCGCGCACCAGCAGCGCGGAAAACGCGCGGACCATGGCGGCGCGCGTAATCGGCCCACCGTCGTGGAACCAGGCGCCATCGGCGGCAATGCGCATCAGGCTGTCGCCGGTCTGCGTCGGCGCCCATTGCTCGATCGGCGGCAGACGGCGCGCCTCCGCCGCCTCGGCCAATTGGGCGAGACTTAACGACGCGAGTTCCGGGGGCGGTTCGTAAGGCATGGGAACGCCCTGCCAGATCGGATCAGCGGCGCCAAGGGCCCAGCATGCCCTGTGGGGGCAAGACCGCCGGATTGCTGGTGCGGCACAGCAGGCGATGCGCTTCGAAAGGCCCCGGCAATTGCCAGTCGGCGGTGTGGGCGTTGGAAAATCCGAAAAAGCGCCCGTAATAATCGGGATCGCCGATCAACACTTGCGGCAGCGGCGCGCGCGGATCGATCGCGGTCAGGCTGGCGGTCATCAACGCCTGACCATAACCCCGGCTTTGCTGCGCCGGCAACACCGCGACCGGCCCGACCATGATCATCGGATGGGCGCGACCGGCGGGATCGGTCAGCGCGACCGGCCAGCACTGGATCGTGCCTGCCAGCAAGTCGGCGTCATCGAGCGCGGCGAATGACAGGCCGGGCAGCCAGTCGGTCCCTTCGCGCACTTTATAGGCGGTACGCTGGCGTCGCTCCGGCTCGAACGCCGAATCGAGCACGGCTTCGACCAGATCCGGGTCGACATCGGCAAGCGGGATGATCTTGGACAACGGTGTTGCGCTTTCAGGGGATTCGGTCTGCGGCGGATAGACCCCGCATCAGCTTTCGGCAAATGCGAACGGGGCGGCCACGCGGCGATAATCATCGGGCAGGATGTCGCGCCCCAGCGGCGGTTCGGCGCGGGCAGTGCATTCGGCGCGGTTGCACAGGCGGCAGGTCATGCCGATCGGCGTCGCGGCGGGCGGATTGGCCCAGCCTTGCGCATAGATCAGCCGGGGCGCGTGCTCGGCGGCGCAGGCGAGCGCGATCGACCGCAAGACCAGCGCCCGGTCGTGCGCGCCGCCGCCGGAGGTGACAGTGCGGACGATCGAAAAGAACCGCTGCCCATCGGGCAGGTCGAGCCATTGCGTCATGACCACGGCCGGGGTGCGAAACGCCTGGTGCAAGTTCCACAGCGGGCAACCGCCGCCATGCGCGGCAAATGGAAAGCCCGCGCCGTCCAGGCGTTTCGACACATTCCCGGCGGCATCGACGCGGATGAAAAAGAACGGCACCCCTTCCTGTCCCGGCCGGCCGAGCGTGGTCAGGCGGTGGGCGACTTGTTCGAAACTGGTGCCGAACAGCCCGGCCAGCGCCTCGATATCATACCGGCGCGCCTCGACCGCGCGGGCAAAGCGGTCATAGGGCATGAGGATTGCCGAGGCGGCATAGCCGGCCAGCGCGCGGCGCACCAGTTGCGCGGCGGTCGGGCTGGCAAAGCTTTCGCCGCTGACCAGCGCGGCAATCTCGTCACGCATCGCGGTATAGGCGACATGCAGCGCGATCTGCCATTGCCGCGCGGTCGCCGGCAGGCTGTCGTCCAGCAGCAGTTGTTCGCCATGCCGGTCATAGCGGCGCAGCGCCCCCATCATCACCTCGTACGGCAGATAGCGCAACCGCACGCCCCGTTCGCGCAACCAGTCGGCCAGCCCCCCGGCGCGCGCGATTTCGTCCGACAGCGCCTCTGCGCGGGCGTCGAGCGCGGGGAAATGGTTGCGCACCCGCGCCATGAAGCGCCGCGCTTCGCCAATCGCGTCGGCGGCCGGATCGCCGGGCGACCCTTCGCGCAGTCCGGCCAGCGCCTGCTGTTCGCGCGCATAGGCGCCATGCAGCCGCAGCATCGCCTCGGCCACGCCGGGGAAGCTGGTGGCGATATCGGCGATTTCGAGCGAGGGCAGGTCGATCTCGGCAAAGATCGGGTCCTTCAGCATCGCCGACAGCCGTTGCGCGTAATCGTCGCGTTCGTCGGCGGCGAGTTCGCTCATGTCCAGCTTGTAACTGCGCGCGAGGCGCAGCAGCAGATCGGCCGTCAGCGGCCGCTGGTTGCGCTCGATCAGCGCGACATAGCTGGGCGAAATGCCCAGATCATCGGCCATGGCGGCCTGGGTCAGACCCAGCTCGCGGCGCAAGCGCTTGATTCGCGGGCCAAGATACAGCGGGCGTGCTTCGGCCATGGGTCCTCCGTCAAGTTCTGTACAACTGTACAAGCATTTTCTGTAAAGTTTGACAACAAGACTTCGCAAGCCCTCGCGCGCTTGTCTGTGCTGCACTAGCGAAGGGCCAGCAGCCGACCCGGCCCTGACGCCACAGCACACAGGACACGCATATGACCTATTCGCAGACCATCACCGAAGCGGGCAAGGCGATCGCCGCATTCGGCCAGCATTGGGATGGCATCGAGGCCGAATCGGCGGCGCGCATGCGGTTGCAGAACCGGTTCCGCACCGGGCTCGACATCGCGCGTTACACGGCCAGGATCATGCGGGCCGACATGGCCGCCTATGACGCCGACCCGTCGCAGTACACCCAGTCGCTGGGTTGCTGGCATGGCTTTATCGGGCAGCAAAAGCTGATTTCGATCAAGAAGCATTTCGGCACCACCAAGGGCCGTTACCTGTACCTGTCGGGCTGGATGGTCGCCGCGCTGCGCAGCGAATTCGGCCCGTTGCCCGACCAGTCGATGCACGAAAAGACCAGTGTCCCCGCGCTGATCGAGGAACTCTATACTTTTCTCAAGCAAGCCGACGCGCGCGAACTGGGCGGCCTGTTCCGCGAACTCGACGCCGCGAAAAAGGCCGGCGACGCGGTCAACACGCATCGCCTGCTGCACAAGATCGACGAATACCAGACTCACGTCGTCCCCATTGTGGCCGACATCGACGCCGGGTTCGGCAATGCCGAAGCGACCTATTTGCTGGCCAAGAAATTCATCGAGGCCGGCGCCTGCTGCATCCAGATCGAAAACCAGGTTTCGGATGAAAAGCAATGCGGCCACCAGGACGGCAAAGTCACCGTGCCGCACGAGGACTTCCTCGCGAAAATCCGTGCCGTGCGTTATGCCTTTCTCGAACTGGGTGTCGATGACGGGGTGATCGTCGCGCGCACGGACTCGCTCGGCGCCGGCCTGACCAAGCAGATCGCCTATACCCGCCAGCCCGGCGACATCGGCGACCAGTACAACAGCTTCCTCGATTGCGACGAAGTCGATCCGGCCAATCTGGGCAACGGCGACGTGCTGATCGCCCGCAACGGCAAATTGTTGCGGCCAAAGCGCCTGCCGTCGAACCTGTTCCAGTTCCGCGCCGGCAGCGGCGAGGACCGGGTCGTGCTCGACTGCATCAACAGCCTGCAGAACGGCGCCGACTTGCTGTGGATCGAAACCGAAAAGCCGCATATAGGCCAGATTGCCGGCATGGTTAACCGCATCCGCGAAGTCGTGCCGCATGCCAAGCTGGTCTACAACAATTCGCCCAGCTTCAACTGGACGCTCAACTTCCGCCAGCAAGTCTATGATGCCTGGGCCGAAGCCGGCCAGGATGTCTCGACCTATGACCGTGCCCGGCTGATGAGCGTGGATTACGACGGCACCGATCTGGCCAACGAAGCCGACGAGCGCATCCGCACGTTCCAGCGTGATGCCGCGCGCGAAGCCGGCATTTTCCACCACCTGATCACGCTGCCGACCTATCACACCGCCGCGCTCAGCACCGACACGCTGGCCAAAGGCTATTTCGGCGAAGCTGGCATGCTCGCCTATGTCGAAGGCGTACAGCGCCGCGAAATCCGCGAGGGCCTGGCCTGCGTCAAGCACCAGAACATGGCCGGATCGGACGTCGGCGACGACCACAAGGAATATTTCGCCCGCGATGCCGCGCTCAAGGCCGGCGGCGCGCACAACACGATGAACCAGTTCGCAGCGTAACCCAGGAGACGGACCATGGCAGAACCGCAACGCGCCCGCGCAGTCCTTTCGACCGAAGATTTCAAACTGATCCGCGAAGCCGTGCTCCATTATCTGAAAGCGATCGAGGACACGCCCGAATCGGTAAAGTTCTCCAACCTCTATCACCGCCTCGGCAGCGCGCTGGGCCGGTAACACCGAACTTTCCTGGGGAGGAAAGCGGGCCCGCGATACCGAAAGGTGTCGCGGGTCCTTTCTTTGGCGATCGGGTGATTGCCGATGTCTATAGTTGAAGCGAACCGAGCCGACCATCGGCAAGAAAAGTCCGAAAATCCGACCGGCGGCGTCCACTGCTATCAAAGCACGAGGCAACTCCGGGCACTTCCACCATTGGCCGTCCGCCCTGCAACGGTCGATGGACGAGGGCGCGTTCGCGCCGGCTCTGCGTGCCCGTCAAGCGCCACAACGGTTTAATTGAGCGGTTGACATTACGTTTGCGTCAAGCGACACAGGCTCCAATACCGTTGGCCATAAGGCTCACAAAAACAGGTAAATTTTGGGAGGCTCTGCTTGTATGCGTGAAATTCGCACGTCTGTTTCCGCCATCGCTGTTGTCTTGTCGCTGGTGGCGACGTCCGCTCTGGCGCAGTCCACCACGCCCAGCCCGGCAACGCCTGTCGCGACACCCGCACCAGAACACAATGTCGACGAAATCATTGTGACCGCGCAAAAGCGTAGCAACAGCCTGCAAAACGTGCCGATCGTCGTGACCGCCGTGGGCCACCAGTTGCTGCAGGATACCGGGGTCAAGGATATCAAGGACCTGGCCGTCCTGACACCGGGCCTGCTCGTGACATCGACCACCAATGAAGGGTCGACCACCGCGCGCATCCGCGGTGTTGGCACCGTCGGCGACAACGCCGGTCTGGAATCATCGGTCGGTGTCGTGATCGATGGCGTCTATCGCCCGCGCAATGGCGTCGGTTTTGGCGACCTTGGCGATGTCGACCGGATCGAAGTCCTGAAAGGTCCGCAGGGCACGCTGTTTGGCAAATCGGCGACCGCCGGTGTCATCAACATCCTGACCGCTGCGCCATCGTTCAAATTCGGCGTCAATGCCGATCTGACCGTGGGCAATTACAACGCCATTGGCGGCGCGGTTCAGGTCACCGGGCCACTTGTCGGCGATACTGTGGCTGCCAGCCTGTATTTCGCCGACCGTCATCGCGACGGCTATTTCAGCGTTAACGATGGCCCCGGGCCGAATACCGCGACCCAGGACACCAATCGCGATTTTTACACGATCCGTGGTCAATTGCTGATCGTGCCGACCGCCGATTTCAAAGTGCGGATTATTGCGGATCATTCGCATCGCAATGAAGAGTGCTGCATTGCGGTGATCACCCGCGCCAGCGAAGGCAATTTCGCCAACAGTCTGGTTGCCGCGCTGGGTGGCAATGACGGCAACGCCGCCAATCCTTATGCACGCACCGCCTATGCCAATCGGCCCGATGGGCAACTGGTGAATGACAGCGGCATTTCGATGCAGATCGACTGGAAAGTCGGCCCTGGATCATTGACTTCGATCACCGCCTATCGTGACTGGAAGAACACGGCCGGTTTCGACGCCGATTTTTCGACCGCCGACATCGATTATCTGCCGTTCAACAACAGCAACTCGACGGAATTCCGGACGTTCAGCCAGGAACTGCGCTATGCCGGCACCGCCGGCCCGCTCGATTACCTGATCGGTGGTTTCCTGTCGAAAGAGACGCTGCAACAAAACACCAGCATCCTGGTCGGCAGCCAGTTTACGCCGTATCTCGGCCTGCTGTTTTCGTCGCTGGTGACCGGCCAGCCCGATCCCAATTACCTCCAGACCGGGCTGACGTTCCCCTATGTCGGCGGGGTCAATTATGCGTCGGGTTCGGGTTCGGTCGATCAATATCATCAGCGCGATTCGACCTATGCGCTGTTCACCGATGACACGTTCCACTTTACCGACAAGCTGAGCTTCAATGGCGGGTTGCGTTATACGTTTGACGACAAGACCCTGTTCCAGAACAGCAACAATATCGGCAATGGCGCCGGCTGTGCCGCCGCCAACGCGGCGTTCGGTATTCTGAACGCGGTAAACCCCGCCGCGGCAGGCTCGCTGGCTGCGGTCAACGGCACGATGTGTCTGCCGTTCCTCAGCCCCGGCTATAACAATTACGTCAACAACCAATCCGAGTCCGAGAACGTTTTATCGGGCACGGCCAAACTGGTCTATCGCGCCAACCGCGAGTTGATGCTGTATGCGTCGTACGCGCGCGGTTACAAGGCGGGCGGGTTCAATCTCGATCGGGTTGAATGCACGGTCGGCACGGCGGGCTGTGCGCCGGGCAGTGCGGCTGTCATCACCCCGATCAACAACACGCAGTTTGGCGATGAAACCAACAATTCGTTCGAAGTCGGCGAAAAGGCGACCCTGTTCAACCGCAAACTGCTGCTGAACGCATCGCTGTTTTATCAGAAGTACAAGGGCTTTCAGCTCAACACATTTAACGGCCTGGTATTCGTCGTCACTTCGGTGCCGTCGGTGATCAGCAAAGGCGTCGATGCCGATTTTGTCTGGATTGCGACCAACGATTTCAGCGTCCAGGGCGGCGTGACCTATTCCGACACCCGTTACAATCTCAACGCCGCGCAGCTTGCTACGCTGCAAGAGCAGACCGGTTTCCTGGGGGCGGCCAATTCGCGGCTGTCGCTGGCCCCGTTCTGGTCGATGTCGCTTTCATCGACCTATACGCAGCCGATTGGCGACACTTACAGAATGCGGTTCAATATCGGCGCGAAATATTCGTCCGGATACAACACCGGGTCCGATCTTGATCCGGGCAAGTACCAAAACGGCTATGTCCTGATGAATGGCCGCATCGCATTTGGCCCGCGCGATGAACATTGGGCGCTCGAACTTTGGTCGGAAAACCTGCTGAACACCAATTACAAGCAGGTTGCATTCAATTCCGGGTTCCAGAACGTTCCGACCAATGCTACCGGCGTGCTCGATGCTTTCCTGGGTGCGCCACGCACGTTTGGCGGGACGTTGCGCGTCAAGTTCTGAAGATGGGCCTTTGATTTCCGGCGGGCATGATGGCGGCGATCGCCATCATGCCCAGCCTTGTTCACGTGACTGTGGCGAATGACCGGCACCGAGAATGTCGCCGTCGCCAACGCGGGAAACCGGACGATCGGTAATGCGCCCCAATTGTCGTCGTTCAATATGCCGAGCGTCGCTCCTAAAAGCGTCCACTCCCTGCGACGGCTGGCAATGCGTGTGCAATGGCCGGATGGTGGGACGAAGCCGTCGTTCCCTCGCTACGCGCTAAACGGCAGGTTCCTTGCCAAAACCCGACAACTAGCTTGCGGCAACCGCCATGGACTCCAACTGCAACAGGGTTGGCTGCGAATCGGCAATTGTCGAGCGGAAGCGCGCCAAAGCAGACGCCCCAGGTGCAGCTTCTCGTTTACACCGAAAGAGTCTGGAGTTGGGGCCTAAACCGACTGGGCAACTCTCCTTGCTATGTATTGCTCCGTCGGCAAAGGTATCTGAGAAACTTGGATGCGTTGGAGACACAGCTGTGGTGAGGGAGCGGCCTTTTTTGCCTACATCAGGCTGGTTCTTGTTTAAGGACATACGGCGGAGATCTCTTCAGGACGCGGCATGGATACCGCTTCGCGCGATCGAGGATTACGTCAAGGAGAAGACTTTCGGGCATGTTGGGTATCTCCGCGATACGTTCGCGTGCGGTTCGCTTGCAGTGCCACTTGAGCACCGCGAACTCGGCGAAAAGCTAGGTTGGTCCGACATCGGGGTGGGGCACGCGACCCGCCCGTATGCTGACGAGAACGGGTACAAGGCAGCCGATCAATACTGGTTAAATTGGTCCTCCCGGGATGCGGTAGGTGTGGAGCTGGTAATCACTCAAGGCTTTGGATGGGACGACAGCGTTTGGCACTTGAACGTTGATATCGTCGCCGCTCTCGACCTTCGTCAGGAGGGAGATGTTTGGCTGAAGCCCGATGAAGGCTATGTCGAGGTGGTGCGCCTCCACCGAGAAGCGGGTGGTCAGCCGATCAAGCTGGAAATGCGAACTGAACATCTGCGGGACTACCTAGCTGCTCGGCAGATGGCACTCAGGGTAGCTTGGTACCGCGACAGAGACGCCGTCTTAAGCAACGGGGATCACGTCGAATGGCGTGACGCTCCTCCTTCGATCAAGGAGCCCCACTATCGGTTTGAGGCGCGATACCATGACCTGCATGAGGGTTCAGGCATTCCCTTCGGCGGGCAGTCAGCCGTTTTCACAGCTCGGAGAACCGACGTTTACCCGGAAGACGACGTACCGGAGTTCGGACCAGAAACAGACGACAACGTCGAGGCGGAATCTCGGACATTTAGTCATCACGGGGCGAAGGTGTTCCGGGTCGAAGGCGAAATTTGGTGTGAGGAGTGGATCGAACCCGCCACCCAAAGCGTAAGGGTTCGCGGGGACAAAGTCCCGTCCGCCACCACTTTCATCATCGATGCATCCGGTCAGACTCAGACCGGGGACGAATTAGACAACGAAGACATTGGAAAATATCTGTGGTTTCGGCCCGAGGTTATTCCAAATCTGCTCAAAAGGCGCGGAACCAAATGGTGTTGGTACACTCGAGATACTGGAGGAATTGAGCTTACGAACGGTTATGGAGTTCACTTTGGAGTGAACCGCCTAGGCCTGATCAATGCGTATGCTTACGACATCGGAAAGCTACCCGAGTGGCAGCGGCGCATATGGCAGGGATTCAACGTCGCGCCAGAGGGTGGCGTTTCTGCAGAACTTTTGGATGCGCAGCAGCGCGTGAAGCCGGCCAGGACCCTTTCTCCTGAAGCTCATCTGTCCGAAGCCCTGGAAGAAGTGGATAATCAGTTTCTGGCGCGTTTCGGTGTACCTTTGTTCCGTAGCCACTCATCAAGGGCCGACATTGCTGCTAGTATCCATCGTTTCCGCGCGCTCGATCAGCAGGGCGTATTTGCGCTGGCCAAGGACATCTCGCGCTTGATCGTCGATTCGATTGAGACTCCAGAATTGCACAGGATCGCGCCACCTCCGAAAGGAGGCGGCGGCACAGGTTCGATGAAGTCACTTGAACGTGTTTTAGCGACGATCACCACTCCAACTCACGCCCGCGACGCACTCACGAACTTAGTGGGAATTTATGAGCTGCGAGGGGCAGACGCGCACCTGCCTTCTGCAAAGCTTGATGAGGCGTTTAGGCTTGCCGGTGTGGACAAATCCGCGGCTCCGCTCGAGCAGGGTCTGCAGCTACTTCTTCGAACTATGCAAGCACTCGCCCGCCTTTACGAGCTGCTGGAGCCTACTACCGCAGGAGACAGTGACATATAGATCCTACGCGGCGGCAGCATAGGGTCTCCACGGGCTGCTTTTGCCAAGAGTGGACCTTCGCGATGGCATATCTGAGCGGCCGGGTCTGGTCGGGAGCTGCCGCCCCTGCACAACGATCAGGAGGGCAACTATCCACCATTCGTTGCCCAAAACTTGCCGGTCCCTTCACGGCCCAGTCTCACCCGTTCGCGGATGCCGATTACAAACGTATCAAATTTTGGCGTCGGGCTTGAACTTACGATTTGGTATCCCGAACCGGCGAAGTTTGCGGATCGTTCTGCTGAAGGCCAAGTGCCGCAACGATGTGCGCCTCTGCCGCTGTTGCGTCGGCGATCAGCAGGCGCAGGGCCTTTGTGGTGTCTTGCAGCAGGCTGGGGCTCATCGGCCGCTCTGGGTTGGAGGCGGCGCGATGACGCGGTAAGTCCGCCAAGGATCTGTACTTCCGCTTTCAATATTTATCCTTGGTTCGGACGAATGGCAAAGGGGATAATTATGCATACCGTCCCGGGGACTATCTGTCCCCGGAACGCCCTGTCTCCGGAATTTACCTCCGTTCCGGCAACACCGAAATTTACGCAGCATAGCTGTCGACATCGATTACCGCTTGGGCAAAGGCCCGGGGCGCTTCCTGCGGAATGTTGTGACCGATCCCGCCGGTAATCAGCCGGTGGTCATATTTGCCGGAAAACTTGTTGCGATAGGCTGTACTCGGCGCGTGAATTGCCCCGTTGTCATCGCCTTCCATGGTGATGGCAGGCACCGTTACGACAGGCAGTGCAGCCAAGCGGCTTTCGAGTTCGTCATATTTACGCTCGCCATCCGCGAGGCCGAGCCGCCAACGATAATCGTGCATCACGATGTCAACGTGGTCGGGGTTGTGAAAGGACGCTGCTGTGCGGTTGTAAGTGGCATCGGCAAAATTCCATTTCGGGGACGCCTGATGCCAAATGAACTTGTTGAACTCGTTAAGGTATTTCGCATAACCGGCTTTGCCGACTTCGGTGGTGAAATAATACTGGTACCAGAATGCGGCGGCGGGCCCGGGTGGCAACGGTGTCTGGTTGCCAGCGGGACTGCTGATCAGATAGCCGCTGACCGAAACGATTGCCTTGCAGCGCTCCGGCCATAATACCGCCATGACATCCGCAGTGCGCGCGCCCCAGTCAAAGCCGGCGATGACGGCTTTATGAATGTTGAGCGCATCCATGAGTGCGATGATGTCGAGGCCAACGGCCGACTGCTGGGCGTTGCGCATGGTTGCGTCAGATAGAAAACGGGTCGTGCCATAGCCACGCAGATAGGGAACGATGACCCGGTATCCGGCAGACGCCAACAGCGGTGCGACATCGATAAAACTGTAAATATCGTAAGGCCAGCCGTGCAAAAGAATGACGGCAGTCCCGTCGCCCGGACCATCTTCGGCGTAACCGATATTGAGCAGACCGGCGTCGACCTGCTTCAGCGTCGCAAACGCGAAATTCGATCCCGGCTGGATCGAAGGCAAGGCGGACGCCTTTGCCTCGCTGAATTGCGCGCTTGCGACACCAATCACACCAAACCGGGCGGTTGCGACCGTCGCGACAGCAGCACCCAGTAAGCGACGCCTCAGATTGTTAATGTCATCAGACATTTAAATCTCTCCTTGGCGAACTGTATCGATTTTATCGGTGAATATACGACATAATCTGCGGCTTTTCCAGAAAGACAGCTTTCGGTCAGTCTCACCCGTTCCCGGATGCCGATTCCAAACGTATCAAATGACTGGCGTCGGGCTGGAACTTACGATCTGGTATCCCGAACCGGCGAAGTCTGCGGATCGTTCTGCTCAAGGCCAAGTGCCGCAACGATGTGCGCCTCCGCCGCTGTTGCGTCGGCGATCAGCAGGCGCAGGGCTTTTGCGGTGTCTTGCAGCAGGCTGGGGCTCATCGGCCGCTCTGCGTTGATAAAACGGCGGATGGCCCGTTCGTCGATGTCGAGGCGGCGCGATGACGCGGTGAGGCCGCCGAGGACCTGGACGCAATGCGCGAAGTGGTCACGGAGGTCCTGCGGGGTGGCGGGCGCGGTCATTGTCTGGTCTTTCGGGTCTGTCGGCAACGGCATTGGCTTGCGACTGTGGCACGCGGGCGTGCGCGTCAATCCCCGAATTGATCGGGGGGCGTGCTGCGGTTGGATTGCCGTGTGTTTTTCGGGGGTTGGCACACCCCACCCGACCCTGCCCCGTCAGGGGGAGGGCTTATCGGGTTGGCGGTTTTATCCGGTCATGCGGGCGGGTTGTACGGCAAATGCCTGTTCTTCGGGCAGGGGGCGGCCGAACAGATAGCCCTGGCCGAGTTGGCAGCCCAGTTGTTGCAGGCGGTCGCAGTGGTCCTGTTGCTCGATGCCTTCGGCGATCACTTCCATGTTCAGATGCTGGGCGAGGTCGAGAATGGTCTGGACGATCTTCAGGCATTTCGGGTTGTCGAGCGCGAAGATGAACGAGCGGTCGATCTTGAGCGAGTCGAACGGCAGCGTGTGCAGATAGCTGAGCGACGAGTATCCTGTGCCGAAATCATCCAGGCTGGTATGGATGCCCAGGCCCTGGATATGTTGGAGGATCTGGCCGGTGCGCACCTGGTCCATGATCGCGACGCTTTCGGTGACTTCCAGCCGAAGCCCGGCCGGATCGGCGCCCGAATCGGTGATCACTGTGACCAGATGTTCGATGAAATCGCGCTGGAGGAACTGTTGCGGCGCGATATTGACGCTGATGAAGGGGGCGCCGGCGGCGCCGTTGCCCTGTTGCAGCCGTGCCAGCGTCCGGCACGCGTCGCGCAGGATCATGCCGCCGATCATAACGATCAGACCGGTCTGTTCGGCAGTTTCGATAAACCCGGCCGGCTCGATCACGCCCTTGTCGGGGTGTATCCAGCGGGCCAGTGCCTCATAGCCGAGCACTTCGTAGGGTTCGCGCAGCGCCAGGATCGGTTGGTAATAGGGCACGAAGCGGTGTTTCAGCACGGCCTGGCGCAATTCCTGTTCGCGCATCAGGCGCATGCGCGCCGACAGGCCCAGCTCGGGGGTAAAGGCGATCGTGCACCCGCGTCCCACGGACTTGGCCTCGTACATGGCGAGATCGGCATCGCGCTGCAACTGATCGACATCGTCGTGTTCGGGCGTGCTGCAGGCGATGCCGATCGACGCGTCGATATGCACGAATTCGTCGCCGCCGACGTTGATCGGCAGGCCCAGGCAGGCATGCAGCCGGTCGGCGACCAGCTCGGCCGCCGCGGGATTCTTCAGCCCCACCAGCAGGATGGCGAATTCGTCGCCGCCGGTGCGCGAAACCACGCTGCGGCATGGGGCACCGGTGTCGGCCATGTCGCGCTGCCAGGCGTCGGTGGCGGCGCACAGCCGTCGTGCGACTTCGGCCAGCAAACTGTCGCCGGCATGATGCCCCAGCCGGTCGTTGATGGCCTTGAACCCGTCGAGATCGGCGACCAGCATCGCAAGGCCCTGGCGATCGGGCGGCAATTGCCGGAACGCCGCGCCCGATTCCTCTGCCAGTCTGATCCGGTTCGACAGGCCGGTCAGCGGATCGTGGCGCGCATCGTGGAGCAGCGCCTGGCTGCGCTTTTGTTCGACCGCGCGGGCCAGTTGGTTGCCGATCTGTATCATGACGCCGACCAGTTCCTCGTCGCACATGATCGTCTTGCGCGAGACGAACTGAATGACCGCCACCAGTTTCGTGCCCACCCTGACCGGGATTTCAAAGATCGACCCGAGTATCAACGCTTTGGGTGGGACGTTGGAGCCGTGGATTTCGACCCAATGCACGTCGCGCGACGCGCCTTGCGCGGTGCCTCCCGCACCTGTGGCCGACAGGCGCTCGATCACCGACCCCGCGCGCGCCGCCGCCACCTCGTAAAACGGTTCGCTCGCCTCTGCCTCCAGCGCGAACCACACGTCGTCGGCTTCGGGCCAGGCACCGCCTTCGTCGACGAAATGGGCTATGCCGAAATCCCAGCTCAGTTGGACGCAGATCTGTTCGATGGCAAAGCTGAAGGCCGCGCGCACGTCGCTGGCCAAACCGGCGGCTTCGGTGATGCGTTGCAGCAGTGCCAGTTGCTGGCGACTGCCATAGAGGTCGCGCAGGCCTTTTTCGGCAATGGCTTCGGCTTCGAGGCGGGCCATCCGTTCACGCGCGAATTTTCGCTCCAGCCGCGACAGCCGGGATTCGAGACTGTCCGGAGGTGGCGGAAAAAATGGCCTCATGGTGTCCAATCGACCGCCATCCGGCAGGCCGGTGCTCCGTCATGCATGCACGAAAGGTGCTCGATGGTCGTGGTCTGGCCGAAATGGTCGGATGCGCCTTCGATAAACCCGTGTGCCAGTCTGCACAGGCCGCGCGGCGATCGATAGCTGACGATCAGCCGTCCGGCGTCGTCGTCGCGAAAATGGAAATTGGGACAGCCGGCGCCCGAATAGAGCTTGCGCACCTCGGGATGGATGATGTCGTTGACCGACAGGACAAAGCTGCGGGCGTTGCCGTGACCTTTGAACAGTTCGCCATAGCGCAGGGCAAGCATCGGCATGGCCGTGCGCCCGAACCATTGCAGCACATCGGCCGGCGTGCTGCCCGCGAGTGCCGCGGACGTGTTGACCAGTGCCAGCAGTTCCTCGTCCGGATAGCTGCCAAGTGAAGTGTAGATACCCGATACACCGGCGGCGTCGATCAGATCGCACCAGGCGTCGGCGCCCTGGTTGCGTGATACTGCATCTTCAAGCAGATTGAAGACGATCCCCTTCATGCCCCAAGGCCTTGTTTAAACGCTAAAAATTTCTGCGTAAAAACAGGATAGGACAGTAACCTTTATAAGACCTTACCAAAAGGAAAGGAAAGCGGCTTGGGGGACGGTACGGACTGTTATCGCTTCAGGACTTTGGCGATATCGGTCAGATTGCCGTCATTGGGCTGCGGGGTGATGCCCAGCACTTTGGCCATCAGCGGATAGACGTCGACATTGGGGAAGGGGTCGATGATCTGCCCGGCGCGGAACGCGGGGCCGTTGGCGAGGAACAGCGCGCCCATGCGCGGATCGTGGATGTCATAGCCGTGGGCGCCACGGGCGACGCCGGGGTGCAGCGCCTGGCCGCGCTGGTATCCTTCACGAGTCAGCACCAGCCAGCCGGTTTCGACCTGGCAGACCACATCGGGCACGCGCGGGTTGCTGCCGTAATGCAGATCGGCGGGAATATCGGCCTTGTTCCAGCACTGCATGTGCCGCTGGGGGCCGAGCAGTCTGTGCCGTGCGGCCTCGCCCGCAGGGGTCGGGGGAATATCGACCCCTATCACCGTGCCGTCAAACGCCACTTTGACCGCGCCAAGGTCGATCATGTCATCCAGCATCGCCAGGTTGTCCTGCCCCACACTGGCCATGCCGTGATCGGCGACGATGATCAGATTGGCAGGCATCCCGCGCGCTTTCAGCCCCGCGACCAGCCGGGCGATCGCCGCGTCAACGGTTGCGATCGCCTGGTTCACTTGCGGCGAGTCCGGGCCAAAGCCGTGTCCGGCGCTGTCGACCGCCTCAAAATACAACAGCACCAGGCGCGGACGCTGGTCCGTCGGCAGGTCGAGCCAGCCGAGCACGGTATCGACCCGGTCGTCCGGCGCGACCTTGTGATCGAAATCGCGAAACAGGCCGGGGCGCACGCCCTGATGCGGCACGGTCACGCCGGGCCAGAACATCACCCCGGTGTGCAGCCCGGCGCGTTCGGCGCTGACCCAGATCGGCGTGCTTTCGGCCCACCAGCCCTCTTCCTTGCTGGCCATCGAAAACGGGCCGGGCATGGCGGGGTCGGTGAAGCTGTTGTTCACGATGCCGTTGTGATCGGGATAGAGCCCGGTCACCAGCGTGGTATGGTTGGGGAACGTGACCGAGGGGAACGACGGCGTCATGCTCTTGGCGCGGACGCCGCTTGTGGCCAGCGCGGACAGTGTCGGGCTGAACCCGCGATCGAGGTAATCGGCGCGAAACCCGTCGATCGAGATCAGGATCAACGGCGGCGGCGGTGGGTCGGCAAACGCCGGCGCGGCCAGAATCACCAGCAGCATGGCCATGACCCGTACCAACATTTTCATCGTCCACCTCATGATCGACACTGGCCTACGCTTGCCGGGTTTCATCCCCAAGACAAGTGCCAGCGCGTCATTTGCCCTTGGTCACCGCTGCACCGACGATCGTGGTGGCGGCGGTGGGGATGGCAATCTGGAACGGGCCGCCGAATTCCTGACCGGTCGGGCCATAAAATGCCGGGGTGATGGTGCCATAGCCGGCGGTGGCGCCGGTCAGGCTGCCGACGTTGGCGGCGCCTGCGGTCAGCGTGCCCGACACGTTGAACGTGCCATAGTTCACGCTCGCATTCTTCAGGCCGATGCTGCCGGAATAGCCACCCATGTCGAAATTGACCGCGAACGTGGCGGCGCCGTTGACAGTCGCGGTGGTGTTGTTGGCGCTGTTGAAAGCGGTGGCATAGGCGACACCGGTGTAACTGGCCGATCCGCTGCGTGCGGCGATCTCCGAGGGATCGGTGGCAAGGCCATAGACGAAATAGGCGGTGCCGGTGCCGCCGGTCCCGGCGGGGCCATGCCAACTGCCGAAAGTCGAATATGTCAGTGCGAGTTCGGTGTTGGCTTTGCCGGTCTTGTATACGTCGACGTCGACCCCTCCGCTGCTGTAGTCGGTGAAATTGGCCGCGCCGCCCGATACCGTGTTGCTGCTGGTCAGTGCAACGCTGGGCAGTTCGACAGGGGACACGGTGATCCCGCCAACGGCGGTCACGGCGACAGTGGTGGTGCCCAGGCTGACGCTGGGGCTGCCGCCACCTTGCGGCACGATCATCTGCGTACCTTGCGCGGTAAAGGTCTGATCAGCGACGATATTCGCCATCGTCAGGTTGACCGGGGTCAGGGAGGAATTCTGGTTGCCCCAGATCACGCCGCTCGTGCTGCTGCCATCTGCACCGGTGGTGGTGAACGCTGCGCCCAGTTCCTGCGCGGTGGGGCCATAGAACTGGCCTTTGACCGTGCCGGTCGATTTGCTGTTGAGCCCGTTATAGGTGATCGCGCCGGAAAACGCATTGGCGCCCGACGACAGCGTGCCGGAACCGTTTATGGTCACGCCGCTGCCATAATTGGTCTGCGACTGGATGCCGGTTTCATAGGCAGTGGCGCTGGTGGTGAACAGGCCGTCGAGAAAGTCCACATCCAGCCGCCCGGTGCCCTGGAAAAAGCGCGCCTCGCTGCCCGGCAAAGTCACCAGGCCATAGACGCTGGTGCCAAACGCCGCCTGGCCGGTGGTCGGCACGGATGCGGCGGCGGTGCTGAGGCCGTAGATGAAGAAATCGACGCTGACGCTGCTGTCGCTGGTGCCGGTCGTCGTGCGCTGCCAATAGCCGAGACCGGAATATTGCGGGTAGGACGCGTTGTACCCGGTCACCGTGGCGGATTCGAGCGTCAGCCGGTCGGTGGTCGAGCCGTTGGTGATCGAATAGATCGCCACGCCGTTCGCCGCGCTGGTCTGGTTTGCCGGTGCGAAAGTCTGGCTGCGGCCCTGGGTCGTAATGGTATAGCTGTTCGAGGTGACGTCATAGGCGACCGTCAAGGCCTGGCTGGTCGATGCGCCGGTGGCGACCTTTTCGGTGGTGGGATCGATCGTGGCGGTCTGCGTCGCGGCGCTGTTGGTAAAGCTTTGGCTCGCGACCAGACTGGCGAGCGATGTGTTGGTCGGCGGCGGCGACGGCGGCTGGGTGACGCTGATGCTGGCGACGCTGCCGCCACCGCTGCCGCCGCATCCGCCCAGCATCAGCAACGTGCCAAAAATTCCCAACTGTGCCGACGACTTGCGCATTGCCCCATGCCCCCAATGGTTCGCTGCGTTTGATGAACGCGCCGCGACCGGCGCACAAGACGGGAGATCGAGCCGATATGGCAGCAATCAAGTCTGGCTTTCGCGGGGTTGAATTTTTCTCGCATGACAAACCCAACTTAAATGGTAGAGATAAGTCTGTCGGGCCGGAATGATCCTCTCCCCATTCCGGTCCGGCCGCGGCTTTTGATGGATGTCAGCTTGCGCCGCGTGACCAATGGCTAAAGCGCGATCGGTTTGGTCCATCCGCGCCCCGTTCGTGTCGACGATGAAAAAGGATTTGCGCGATGTCGAAGAAAAAGGCCTTGATCCATCGACCGCATGTGGTCCGCCCGCTGCCCCGGTTGCCGCATCCGTCGTGGCGGCAGGCACTGGCCGGGGGGGACGGCGAACGGTCGCATTTGTCCGCCGATGATTTCTGGAGCCGACTGGGCCTGTAACCGTCCTTTACAAACACAAAGAGCTGTCGATCTCACTGTTCATGAAGACTGCGCTGATCATCCGCCATGTGCCCCATGAAGGTGTCGCCGGATACCGTGACCCGATCGAGGCTGCGGGATATCATGTCGATCGTATCGACGTGTGCGACCCTGATTTTTCGTGCCACGACCTGACCCGGCCCGATCTCGTCATCATGATGGGCGGCCCGATGGGGATCTATGAACAGGATGCGCATCCGTGGATCGCCTGCCAGATGCGACGGCTGGCGCGGCGGCTCGATGCCGACCGGCCGACGCTGGGTGTGTGTTTCGGGGCGCAGATGATCGCTGCCGCGCTGGGCGCGCGGGTCTATCCCGGCGGGGCCAAGGAAATCGGGTTTCATCCGGTCACCGTCCATGCCGAGGACAGCCCGTTGCGCCATGTCGATGGCGTGCCGCTGCTGCATTGGCACGGCGATACATTCGACTTGCCCGAAGGCGTCGAATTGCTGGCGTCGAGCCATGTCTATGCGCATCAGGCGTTTCGGCGCGGGCGCAATCTGCTGGCGCTGCAATTCCATGGCGAAATGGGTGAAGATCCCCGGTTCGACGCGTGGATCGAACAGGGCCCGCATGACATTGCTGCGGCCGGCCACACCCCTTGTGCGTTGCGTGCGGCGCACGCGACCCACGGCCCGCGCGCCGTCGCCGCCAGCCGCGCGATGATTGCGGAATGGTTGACGGGTCTGGATTGAGCCGGCCGCCGGAACCGGTCATGAACCGTCGGCCTGATACGGCGGTTCGGCGCTCATCGCTTCGCCCAGGGCGGTGAAAAACCAGCGCGATTGCGGGTTGCGATCGGCGTCCCATTCGGGGTGCCACTGTACGCCAAGCACGTGTGCGTCGCCGACTTGCGCGGAAAACGCCTCGACCAGTCCGTCCGGGGCATGCGCCTGTGCGACAAGATCCCGACCCAGGATCTGCACCGCCTGGTAATGCACCGAATTGACCGTGACCGGACTATCCCCCAGCGCGTTCGCGAGCAGTCCGCCGGGCACCGGCGTGACGGCATGGGTGTGATCGAACATCGCCTCGATCGATACCCCGGCCGGGGCATGATGCATGGCCTGTGCCGCGACCGGCAGATGTTGCAACGTGCCGCCGAACACCACGTTCAATTCCTGAAAGCCGCGACAGATGCCGAACACCGGTTTGCCGGCATCGAGCATCGCGCTGGTCAGCGTCAGGCTGGTCGAATCCCGATCGGGGTCGAACGGGCCGTGTGGATATTTGCCGCCATAGCGCCAGCTTTCGAGGTTCGACGTGCTGCCGGTCAGCAGCAGGCCATCGATCCGCGCGGCCAGATTGTGTTGATCCGCCAGCAGGCCGAGTGCGGGGATCAGCACGACGTCCACCCCCGACCATTGTGCCGGTGCGCGCAGATAGCGGTCGATCACGCGATGGATGGTCTCGCCCTCGAACGAGCGGGTGCAGGCGACGATACCGAGCAGCGGACGGCTCATGGGCAGAAAAGCTCCTCCTGACTGTGCCAGTTCCCGTCTGTGATCGTAGCGGCGGCGCAGTGATACCCGGCGTCGTCGGCAGCGCAACACATATCGTGGAACATGGCTTGGCAAAGCCGGCCGGATTTGCGCGATTTGCGCTTCGATTGTGTGCCTGTCCCGTTGGGCGCTTGACACCGGGCGCCGGCTGTTGCCTTGTGACCGGCAAATAGGCGATCGGCAAAAGGCCGATCGGCAAGCGATCCTGTGTTGGGGAAAATCATGGCTGTTACTCTGACCATCAACGGCAAACGCCGCGAATTTGACGCGTCCCCGGACATGCCGCTGTTATGGTTGCTGCGCGATGTTGCGCAACTGCCCGGCACCAAGTTCGGCTGCGCCGCCGGTCTGTGCGGCGCATGCAGCGTGCTGGTCGACGGCGCGCGCGTGTTCGGCTGCCAGACCCCGGCGGGCGACGCGGTGGGCAAGTCGATCACCACGATCGAGGGCCTGACCCAGCAGCCGCTGGGCAAGGCGCTGATCGCCGCGTGGAATGAAGTTGACGTGGTGCAATGCGGCTATTGCCAGCCCGGCCAGATCGTCGCCGCCGCTTCTTTGATCAAGGACAATCCCAAACCCGACGACGCCGCGATCGATGCCGGGATGAGCGGCAATATCTGCCGCTGCGGGACATATCCGCGCATTCGCGCTGCGATCAAGCGCGCGGCCGAACTGCACGCGGGAGAACGCGCATGACGGGTGCAACACGACGTGATGTCCTGATCGGGTCCGGGGTGGTAACAGGCGCACTGGTGGTGCCGGTGGCAATGGGTGCCGGGCGCAGCCGCGCGGCCACCGCGACGGGGCTGGCCGGCAATGCCTGGCTGGGCGTGAATACCGATGGCCATGTGACGCTGGCGCTGCCCAAGACAGAAATGGGGCAGGGCATTCTGACCACGATCACGATGATCGCCGCCGAAGAGCTGGCGGTGCGGCCGGTCGATGTCATCGTGACGATTCCCGATGGCGATGCCGCGCGGTTCGCGCCGATCGACCAGGGCACCGGCGGATCGACCTCGGTCCGCGATGTGTGGCAACCGTTGCGCGAAGCGGGCGCGAAAGCGCGGGCCGCGCTGGTGGCGGCGGCGGCCAGGCAGTGGGGTGTTCCAGCGGGCGAATGCGACGCGCAAAACGGCGCCGTGGTGCACAAGCCCAGCGGCAAAGTCCTGCCTTATGCCGCGCTGGTGGCGGCGGCCGCGGCGGCGCCGTTGCCGACCGACGCGCCGGTGCGTCCGGCCTCGGCCTATCGCGTCATCGGCCGGTCGCAGACGCGCCTCGATGGCGATGCCAAGGCGCGCGGGACGGCCGAATACGGCATCGACGTCTATTTGCCGGGCATGAAATATGCTTCGATTGCGGTTTCGCCGGTCTTTGGCGGCAAGCTGGCCGGAATCGATGAAGCGGCGGCACGCGCGGTGTCGGGCGTGACCGGCGTGATCCGGGGCGATGACGTGGTCTATATCATCGCCGACAACACCTGGGCGGCGCGGCAAGCGCTGGCGGCGGCGAAACCGCAGTGGACCACCGATGCGGCGCATTCGGGGGCGCAGCTATCCGGCATAATCGACGCGGTGACCGCCGCGCTCGACAAGCCCGGCTTTGTCGCCGCGACGTCGGGCGATCTGGATGCGGCGCGCAAGGACGCGGCGCATCGCTTCAGCGCCACTTACACCCAGCCGTTCCTCGCCCATGCGACGATGGAGCCCGCCAATTGCGTGGCCCATGTCCATGACGGGCAATGTGAAATCTGGACCGGAACGCAGATTCCGTCGGATGCGCGCAAGGTTGCCGCCGCCCGGCTGAAACTGCCGCTTGAAAAAGTCGTGGTGCACAACCGGTTGATGGGGGGCGGGTTCGGTCGCCGGCTGGAAACCGACATGGTCGAACGCTGCATCGATCTGGCCAGGCAGGTGCCGTTTCCGGTCAAGCTGATCTGGTCGCGCGAAGAAGACACCACGCACGACTGGTATCGCCCGGCCTATGCCGACCGCATCGACATCGCGCTGTCCGCCGATGGCAAAATACAGGCGTGGGAACACAAGATCGCCGGATCTTCGATCATGGCACGCCTGATGGGGCCCGCGTTCAAGGGCGTGGACGATGACGCCGTCGAAGGCGCGATCACGCCGATCTACCCCGCCGCCGCGCGCAAAGTGACGTTTCAGCAGCAGGAAAGCCTGGTGCCGACCAGTTGGTGGCGGGGCGTCGGCCCGTTGCGCAGCGCGTTCGTCATGGAAAGCGCGGTGGATGAAGTTGCGCATATGGTGGGGGCGGACCCGATCGAATTTCGCCTGAGCCATATCGAGGACCCGCGTGCCCGCCATGTGCTGGAAATCGTGCGCAGCTTGTCGAACTGGTCCGACAAGCCGGCGCCGGGAATCGGGCGCGGTGTCGCGGTGATCCACTTGTGGGATACCTATATGGCGGCAGTGGCCGAAGTCAGTGTCGACAAGGATCGCCAGATCGCGGTCAGGAAAGTGACCGTCGCGGTCGATTGCGGGCAAGTGATCAACCATTCGGGCGTCGCCGCGCAGATCGACAGCGGGGTGATCTTTGGCACGTCCGGCGCGCTTTATGGCGAAATCACCATTGCCGATGGCCGGGTCGAACAAGCGAATTTCAACGATTACCGCGTGCTGCGCATCAACGAAGCGCCGCTGATCGAAACGTCGATCGTCGAAAACCACGAAAAGCCCGGCGGCATGGGCGAACCCCCCAACGCGGTGATTTTCCCGGCACTGGCCAACGCGGTGTTTGCCGCAACCGGCAAACGCATCCGCGCGCTGCCGTTGCAAAAGGGTTTGCAGTCGGCCTGATCAGTTGCGCAAGCCGTTGATCCGACCGACGTATATGCGGTTACAAAAGAGATCCGCTCATCTGAGCATGTCGAAGGATGCGCGCTTGCGGTAGATCCTGATGATAGCCTTTGACGCGCACATATTGCGCTGCAATGATGGGTCTTATTACGCCGGGCATACCGCCGAAAATGGGTCTACACAATGGCGCGGCGACCGGCGGCACTTGTCTGGTCCAAAGCATTTCTGACGCGTGACGAGGCCTTTGCAGCCGAATGGCGAGTAAAGGGCTGGAGCCGCGCCGGGAAAGAAGCGCTGATCGCTGGCGAACGGGATCGGCTTCGAGCCTCGGCGCGAAGCCAGCAAGAAGGACAGGCGTCCGGGGCCGGTGTTGCGCGCATCCTTCGACAAGCTCAGGATGAGCGGTCATTGTATTGATATATTTTGTTTTAATTGCTGGACGCGGTTGGCCATACTGCTTCAAAAGCCTGTCGAAGAATCAGCGCAGCGCCGCCAACTGGTCCGCGCAGGTGTCCAGCGTGACGGCGATCGTGTCGACCAACTGGTCGATTTCGGCGGGGGTAATCACCAGCGGGGGGCTCATGACGATTGAATCGCGGACGGCGCGGACCATCAACCCGCGTGCGATGCAGGCGTCGCGCACGATCGCGGCAGCCTGACCGCCCCTGCCGAAACGGCGATTGGTGCCCGGTTCGGCGACGATCTCGACCGCGCCGATCAGGCCCAGCGAGCGCGCTTCACCGACCAGCGGATGGGGCGAGAGCCGATCTGCCAGTGCGCTGGCGAGATAAGGTCCGCTATCCTCGCGCGTGCGCTCGACCAGGTGCTCGTCCTCGATGATCTGGATATTGCGCAATGCGACGGCGGCCGACACCGGATGCCCGGAATATGTATAGCCATGCACGAATTCCTCGCCCGAGGCGCGCAGCACCTCGACGATGTCGCTCGAGACCCCGGTGGCTGAAATTGGCAGGTATCCCGATGACAGCCCCTTGGCCATCGACACGATGTCGGGGCGGATACCGAAATGCTGAAATCCGAACCATTCGCCCAGTCGGCCAAAGCCGCAGATCACTTCGTCACTGACCAGCAGAATGCCGTATTTGCGGCAGATCGCTTCGACCCGTTGCCAATAGCCGGGGGGCGGAATGATCACGCCGCCCGCGCCCTGTACCGGCTCACCGATGAACGCGGCGACGTTTTCCGGGCCGACCGCCAGAATGCGGTCCTCGATCGCCTGGGCCGCGCGCGTGGCAAAGGCGGCCGGGTCTTCGCCGAACCCGTCGCCGAACGGATAGGGCTGCATCACGTGTTCGATGCCGGGGATTGGCAAGCCGCCCTGGACATGCATGAAATCCATGCCGCCCAGACTGGCCGAGGCGACGGTCGAGCCGTGATAGGCGTTGTGCCGGCTGATAAAGATCGTGCGCTTCGGCTCGCCTTTCAGCGCCCAGTAGGTGCGCACCAGGCGGAACACGGTGTCGTTCGATTCCGAGCCGCTGTTGTTGAAGAACACGTGTTGCAGATTGCCGCCCAGCAGGCCGGCGACCTTTGCGGCCAGTTCGATCGGCGGGACCGTCGCCGTACGGAAAAACGTGTTGTAGAACGGCAGTTCGGTCATCTGCCGCGCGGCGACTTCGACCAGTTCCGGACGGCCATAGCCGACATTGACGCACCACAGCCCGGCCATGGCGTCGAGGATGGCGTGGCCGTCGCCATCATGGATGGTCGACCCTTTGGCGTGGGTAATGATCCGGCTGCCGCCCAATTCAACTTGCAAGCCATAGCTGGATTGCGCCGGCAAGTGGTGCGCGACGTCAAGCTTGCGCAAGGCGGGAATGTCGTAATTGCGGACAGTGACCATGGAGCTCTTTCGCAATGGGCCGGCATCTAAGATCACAGTTAAGCTGCGCCGGGCGCGGCGTCAATGCGATGCCCGCCACCCTTTTCTCGCCGGGCAGGCGACACCGCTAAAAGGGTGGCGTTTCCACTTGGCAAAGGCCCCGCAAACGCGAGACTTAGCAGGGCGCATTGCGCACAGGATGTGAATTCGCCACATTGCCGGCGTTCAAGCGCTGCATGTCAGCCCGGCGAGCGACAGCGACGCAAGCCAAGCGGAGGTGATCGAACGGATGAAAGCAGTCGCCAGCGTCGATCCGGTTGTCAACGACCACGGCGGTGCCGCAGAGGCGGGCGAAGGCCCGGCCTCGTTGCGCGAAAAGGTCTACGAAGACTTGCGCTATCGCCTGATCACCGGGCGGATTGCGCCGGGGGTGGGCATTTCGACACGCGGTCTGGCGCAAGAGATGGGCGTCAGTCAGATGCCGGTGCGCGACGCGCTCAGCCGCATCGCCGCCGAAGGCGCGGTCGATATCCGATCGAAACGGGCGGTCATGGTGCCGCGCATGACGCCGGCGCGGTTCGATGAAATCATGCGGTTACGCGTCCTGCTCGAACCGATGGTGGCGACCGCCGCGCTGCCGCATATCACCCCGCACCTGTTGCGGCAGATCCATGTCGCCGACGAAGCGATCGATGCCGCACTCGCTGGTGGCGATGTGCGTGCCTATATGGAATCGAACCACCGCTTTCATTCGCTGATCTATGGCGCGGCGCCGTTGCCCATGGCCATTCGCATGATCGAGAGCCTGTGGATGCAGTTCGGCCCGTTCATGCGCGTCGTCTATGGCCGGTACGGTACGGCCAGCATGGTCGACCAGCACCAGGTGGCGATCGCGGCCATCGCGGCGGGCGATGCTGCGGCGCTGGCGACGGCGATCACTGCCGATATTGGCGACTGCGCCGACCTGATGCAGGATTGGGAAAGGTTGCACATGTAACCGGGTGTGACCAGTATGGGCTGGGGCGCTGCGATATCAGCATCGCGCTGTGATCACATCGGCAGTCAACTTGACGCATTTCTTCCGGCGTGGTGCCGGGAAAGAGGACAGGATGCAGAATTTCCAATCACGGCGCCATTCGCGCCGGGGTATTCTGGCGGCGGTCGGTGCCGCGGCGGTGGGCATCAGTTTTTCCGGGTTGTCGGCATGCCAACGTGCGCACAAGGCGCAGATCAATTTCTACAACTGGGATACTTACGTCGGCAAGACCACGCTGTCGGGGTTCGAAGCGGCCACCGGCACGCATGTCAACATGAGCCTGTTTTCCAGCAACGACGAGCTTTTTGCCAAATTGCGCAACGGCAATCCGGGATACGACGTGATCGTGCCCAGCAACGATTTCCTGTCGCGGATGAGCAAGGCCGGCATGCTGATGCCGCTCGACCATGCCAGGATCCCCAACATGGCCAATATCGCACCGCAATTTCAGCATCCGCCGTTTGACCCGCAACGCACCTTCGGCATGCCCTATACCTGGCTGGTGCTGGGCATCGGTTATCGCAAATCCAAAGTCGACGGCGTCCCCGACAGTTGGAAATGGCTTTTCGATTCAGATCGTTACAAGGGCCGCATCGGCCTGCTATCCGACGCGCCGGACTTGTGTCGGCTGGTCGAAATCTACCAGGGCAACAATCCCAACGTCTATGATCCGGCGGTGCTGAAAGCGGCCGAGGATATGCTGATCCGGCAAAAGCCGTACGTTGCGGTGTTCCATGACGACAACGGGCAGGACTTGCTGTTGGCCGGCGATATCGACATCGTCATCGAATACAACGGCGACATCGCCCAGGTGATGCGCGAAGACAGGGATCTGGCCTTTGTCCTGCCCGCCGAGGGCAGCCTGATCCAGTCGGACCAATTGGCCATTCCCACCGGCGCGCCCAATCCCGATGCGGCACACGCCTTTATCAACTATATCCTGAGCGCGCCGGCCGGCGCCGATCTTGCGCGCAAGATTGCCTATCCGACGCCCAATGCCGCCGCGCTGCACCTGATGGATGCGGCCTATCGCGACAATCCGGCGATCTTTCCGCCCGCCGCAGCGGTGGCGAAATGCGTCTATTCGCAATATCTTGGCGAAGATGCCTATCGCGCCTATCAGGATGTGGTCACGCGGGTGCGCGCGGCATAAGGGTGCAATGACGGGGGGCGGCGATGATGGGACGGGTTGCGGCGGCACTCTTGGCGGGCTTGGCATGGTCGACAGCGGCCCTTGCTGATGCGCCGGTCGATTATCACGCTATCGCCGGGCTGTCCGCGCCGGCGCGGCTGATTATCGATCGCTGGGGCATTGCCCATATCCGCGCGGCCAATGTCCACGATGCGTTTTTCGTGCAGGGCTGGAATGCCGCGCGTGACCGGTTGTGGCAGATCGATGTCTGGCGCAAGCGTGGCCTTGGCCGGCTGGCGGGCAGTTTCGGGCCGGCCTACGTGGCGCAGGATCGCGCCGCGCGGTTGTTGCTCTATCGCGGCGACATGGCGGCGGAATGGGCCGCCTATCCGGCTGAAGCGCATGCCGAAACCCAGGCATTTGTGTCCGGAATCAATGCCTTTGTCGACGAAGTCGCCGCCGGGCGTCAGGCAATCCCGCGCGAATTTGTCTTGACCGGCACCACGCCCGAACGCTGGAGCGTCGATGACATCGTGCGCATCCGCAGCCATGCGCTGGTCGGCAATCTGGCCGACGAGGTCGAACGGGCAAGGCTGGTGTGCAAGGGCGGCGCCCCCTTCCTGACTCTGCATCGCAGAATCGAACCGGTGCACGAGATCCATGTGCCCGACGGGCTCGATCCATGCAGTATTCCCGCCGATGTGCTCGACAATTATCTGCTCGGCACCAAAGCGGTCAGCTTTGCCCCCGTGCAGCCGGCCCAGGCCGGGCTGGCGTGGCAGGACAGCGTCACGCTGGCCAACACCCAGGAGGGATCGAACAACTGGGTGGTCGACGCCGCACATTCGGCGACCGGGCGCCCGATGCTGGCCAACGATCCGCACCGCGCGCACGGCGTCCCATCGCTGCGCAGTGTGATTGACATGGCTGCGCCCGGGCTCCATATCGCCGGCGCGGGTGAACCTGCGCTGCCCGGTGTCAGCTTTGGCCATAACGACACCGTGGCCTGGGGCCTGACGATTTTCTATGCCGATCAGGAAGACCTCTACGTCTATCAGACCAGCCCTGACCACCCCGATGCTTATCTCTATCAGGGCCGGTGGGAACCGTTTCGCCTGGCGCACGAAACCATTGCGGTGCGGGGCGAGCCACCGCGCGAGGTCGATCTGGCGTTTACCCGCCATGGCCCGGTCATCCATCAGGATGGCAAGCACGCCTTCGCCTTGCGCACGGTTTGGACCGAGCCGGGCGCCTCGGGCTATTTCAACGCGGCCTGGTTGTACCGTGCCAACACATGGGCCGATTTTACCGTTGCGCACGATCACTGGTCGGTCCCGTCGCTCAATCTGGTCTATGCCGATACCCATGGTGACATCGGCTGGCGCCCGTCGGCGTTCATTCCGGAACGGCGCGGCTGGGACGGCATGCTGCCGGTGCCGGGCGACGGTCGGTACGAATGGCACGGGATGATCCCGGGGCCCGACTTGCCGTCGATCCGCAATCCGTCGCGCGGTTTTGTCGCCACCGCCAATGCGATGGACCTGCCGCCCGACTGGCCCAGCGAGACGCGACCGATCGGCTTTGTCTGGCCCGACCCGTCGCGGCTGAATGAAATCGAGGCGCGGCTGGCGGCCAAGCCCAAACTGACGCTCGATGACATGACCGCGATCCAGACCGACACCACCAGCCGGCTGGCGCTGCGGGCGCTCGATTTGCTCAAGGGACTTGAAACCGACAACCCCGATGCACGCGCTGCGCTGACCTGGCTAAAGGGCTGGGATGGCAACGAAAGCGCCGGCAGCAGTCAGGCCGCGCTTGCCGAAGTGTGGTTGGCCAGCCATCTCGCGCCGACCACGGCCAACGCCGTTGCCAAAGGCGAACTGGCCAAGGCGCTGGAAGATGCCGGGAACGGTGCGGTCATCGACTGGCTGGCGCGCGAGGACACGCGGCTTGGCCCCGATCCTGCCGCTATCCGCCGCATGATCCTGATCACCTCGCTGGCCGAAGCCTGGCGCGATACGCAGGCACGGCTGGGGGCCGATCCGGCCCGGTGGCATTGGGGCGACTTGCATCTGGCGCAATGGGCGCCGGCGGTCGCGCCGCGCGTGCCGGCTGGCGAACGCGCGCAATGGGCGGTCGGGCCAGTCGGCGTGGGTGGATCGGGCTCCACGCCGATGGCGACATGGGACGCGCGCAACGCGTACGGTGTGGCCGGTGGTGCGTCGGTGCGGATGGTGCTGGACGTCGGCGCGTGGGACAATTCGCGGGTCATCAATACCCCGGGCGAATCCGGCAATCCCGCCGACCCGCACTACCGCGACCTGTTTCCACTGTGGGCGGCGGGCCGCTATGTCCCGTTCGTGTTCAGCGATGCCGCTGTAGCGGCGGCCGCCGAACGCGTGATCGCGCTAGAGCCAACCCGCTGAAATCCTTGACAAAACGGGGGTTGAGCGATGTGCCGGGCAGCATTCGATTGGCAAGTAGTTGATTTAAAAAGATCCGTTCGTGCTGAGCCTCGTTAGTTTGCTCTCATCCTGATTTTCCGGAAGGATCGCAGGTGCCGGCATGGGGTGGCCATCCCATGCCGGCGTGATCGGTGTGCTCGTTGAGCCTGGCTGGGGTCCGACTTACGTCGCGATCGTTCGACAGCCGGGGCCCCGGTCACAGTTTGCGTGAACCCGAACAATCACTGGGGCCGCCTGGAAAGCCGCGCCCGTTAACGAGGATGGGTCCAATGACAAAGATATCAGAGCGTGAACGCTTTGCCGGCATTGATGTCGCCAAGCAGCATCTCGATGTGCATCTCCTGCCCGAGGGCAAGAACTGGCGGATAGATTATACGCCGGCTGGCCTTGCCCGCTTGGTTGGCCAGTTGGAGAAAGTAGCGCCGACGCTGATCGTCATGGAGGCCAGCGGCGGTTATGAAAGGGCTTGTGCCGATTGTCTGGCAGGTGCCGGGCTAGCGGTGGCCGTAATCAATCCCCGGCTAGCCCGCCGGTTTGTCAATCGGCGTCCAAACGGGACCCACTATCGGCGTGCAAAAGGGGGTCTGACTCAAATTCCGTGCAATCCAGGTCATGCTGGCGCCATAACTCTAGCTTTGAGTAGGTCGATTTTGGCGCG
>Ga0116227_10004198_pt1 | contig 31378 bp, 24 predicted proteins | sample S1TSphgellanicum_FD_89693 | JGI IMG/M metagenome (GOLD analysis project Ga0116227, IMG submission 89693) | Host-associated microbial communities from peat moss isolated from Minnesota, USA - S1T2_Fb - Sphagnum magellanicum MG | ecosystem: Host-associated > Plants > Peat moss > Unclassified... | reverse complement strand
TTAAATTTTTTTACCAAAAAATAAAATAACCTTTTGTCACCCCACCCCCCTTTTTAATTGTTTGTTAAAACAATTTTTATAAAACAAATTAAAAATTTAGTTAACATTACCCCCCCCCCCCCCTTGAAAACCAGATTTTGTCCTTGAAATCAATCACCTAGAACAACTTGTTTAACACTTGCAACTATATCATGAATAGGTTGTTCACATGTAGTATCAGCAAGTCATTCACATGTGGTATCAACAAGTTCAGCTAAAGAAACCAATTGAGATTTTGGTCTTTCAGCAATAGGTGTGTCTTTTAGTATTGTATTTGGAGTCCTAAAAACTTCAAAGGCACGGGTAATACTATCAATCAAAGTAACCTCTGTGCCTATTCCAATCTTTAGTATAACTAATGGTATAAGTTCTGGAATGACAAGTTTTTCTAATGTTTTTACCTAAATGATAACAACCATAACAAGTACTTCCATAGGTTCTATGGGCAAAGGTAAAGTAAAAGAAACAATGGCTAGCTTTGACCCCCCTTTGATGGGTTTAGGTTCTTCAGCAATAGTAACAATAGGTTTGCTTCAAGAACTTATGGCTACAATAGCTACTTGCATAGGTGAAATTTTTTGGAAAACATTAGTTATAGGTACCTCAACTAGTTTACTAGTCACCTGGTCATACTTGTAGCCTTCAAAATGCAACCGGTATGTAACTAGTTCATTTAAGTAAGCTTTTACATTTGCACAAGGAATTTCCAAACTTTTTTGGAATTGTTCTTTAGTAATCTCTTGCATAGTTTGCCACCGTTCTTTCCACGTCAGGTTCTTGTCAACCAATGTTTGGTTTTGTACTTTAAGTAAGGTGTTGTCCATAAGTAATTCTTCAAACTCCTTCAACCGGTTGTCCATGTAAGTAGGTTGAGAAACTTTATTGGGCATTTTGTGAAATGTTTCCAATTCACCCTTCAGTTTCTAAATCTATACCCAAAGTTCATGGGTACAATTCTCCATATCAATGTCAACCTCTATCAATTGTTCCCTTTATTGTAAACAAGTATTTTTTAGCTCCAACAAAATCCTTTCCCGTTGTACACTAATGGCTTCCATCTTACCATAATCTCTTATTAATTGATAAAGATCAGTTTGTAAGGTTTTTAAGTCATTACGAGTTTTGAAATGAGCTTGGGTTAACTCATTGTACTCAAACTACGAGGTTTCAACCTTCTTGATTGCCCTTTCAGTTTCAACGCCTTTAACGACAAGATGTTTGTTATTTGTTTGTTGTTTGAGGAGGTGGGCTTTCACAATAATTAAGTCCTTATCTCTATTATGCAAAGTTTACTTATGACTAACCACTTATAGACAACATGCCTATAACTGGTTGTTGGTGTCCTCTAATAAGTTTTCAACATTATTATATTTGGATCTCAAATCAGCTAAGTTGTTTATTGTTTGAGGCCATGTTTGATTAATTAGGGTTGCTTGTTCAAAGAAAAGTGTAACATGTTTTAGACTTTCATGTTGAGCATAGGCTCTTAATGTTTTAAGAAAAATATAAACAAGTTTAATTTGAATCAGTTCAATAGGTTTAGGTTAAATTGGTTAAATTGGTTCTATACCTATTGATAATGGGTTACTAGCTTGTTTTGTAGGAATAGAAGTTTCTTCAACAGGTAAAGGTCCCTAATTCAATACATGTTCAAAGTCAAGTTCACTTCATTCCTCCATGAATTGGTCACTCTATGTCCTTATTGATTCATTATCTTGTTGTGTGGTGACATCAATGTCCATGTCCTCATCACCTCCTTCCATAACCATGAGTCATTAACACGTAAAAGGTTTCTTTTTTAGTGGTGAGTTGGTTGGTTTTGGATTCAATTGGTCTCTAGGTGTTGATGGTTTAGTTTGTACCTTCACCCATTGTGATGATTACCAAACTAATCGTGGTGATATGTTGGTTGAATGTACTGATCATCACTCACTTATGAACTGCTCCTTGGTCACAACCTCAAAATAAGGTTTTTTGGATTATTCCATAGTAGTCTTCTTCTCCTATTTCCCCTAAACCAGTTGTGGTCTTGGAGAATCAATAGGTGTATCCTCGTTTGACAAGGGAAACCAATGATTAAACAAACCTTTATAATAGGTCCAAATTAACAAGTTGTTGCTTTCTTATCATGTGTTATTAACCCTATTGTAATTGCTTTTGGTGCTTAGTCCACCGAGTCAATTTTATTGACATTTGTGTCAACATAATAGAACACTAATTGATCTTCTTCCTTTTGTTTTCCAAGTTTAGAATGATGGCAATATGGTTGCTAAAATATGTTAACCCATTTTATTGGTAAATAGTTTGCAAGATGGCTGCAAATCTAGTGTGATATTCCTTTTTCATTTAGATGACATTCCATTGTTCCTTGTTAATGAATGCATCCAATCCAACTATGTTTTTAAAGGCCACTTGATCTTATTTGACTAGTGTGTTTGCAAATCCACCATTTTTTAAACATTGACACCAAACTGCTTTGCAATTAATGTTTGATCAATGGTGATTCTTTCACCACAAATGATTATTCAAATTTGTCCATCCTCTATGGAGTCCCAAGTATGCAAAAATTCTTCCAATAGGTTCAGTTGTGGAATTGTTTAATGAACAACAAACAAGCCTCCCAAACCGGTTCACTCTACCCTTTGTCGCTATTTGGATCCCATTTGGATCCACTAAAACATTTTTTGAATTTCTTTTGCTTTAGTAGGTGCTTGTTTCTGGGTTATTTTGGGAGGTGAATTGACTTCCTCCACTTGTTCCTTCCCCTTGTGCCTCATCATGTACTTAGACTGGGACTTGGTAACAACAAGTATGTTATGAAAACCTTTACATCAGAGAATCCTCCTTTATCTGGTACTAATGAAAATTTTGTTGGTTGCTCAATTTCAACATGTCATTCAATTTGTTTTTCTTCCTCACAATCATTGATAATGGCAAATGCAAGTGTAGGTGTCAAAATTTGTCTTCAAAGATCCTTCAAGGTTTTTTCAAGTCTTTTTCCCATAGTGGTAGCACATTTTAACACCTCAAAAATTTCTTGTTCTATGTTTTTCCCTTGCCCAAAACTCTCACTACTTTTTCAAAATGTAGGAGGCGGCCTTGATGCAAATGGTTCAATGTATATTACTTTGGTTGCTCTAAAAACTTCCTTTCTAACTCTTTGCAATTCTCTTTCTTCTACCTCTTTCTTTTCTTTTTCTCTTTTCAATTATGCCTCCTTCTTGCTTGCTTTTTCTCTAAATTGATTTAAGGCATTCACTGCCTCATTTTGATGTAGCAAATAATATAAAGAAATCCAAAATGAAAAAATGAAAAGACATTCCAAAGGATGCGATAGTTTTTTGTATTATAGTTGTAAAGTGGAAAATGGCGGCACTTGGAGAATGAAGAAGTCCTAAGAAGTCCTAAGAAGTCAACACTTATAATTAGGTTTATTGAAATATCATTATTTCATGTGGAATTAGGGTTAATAAGTTATTTCTTAATTGGTTGATTTGTCAACAAGTCGCTATCACCCATTTGAACAAGTTTTGGTTTAGACAAATCACTACCCATTCTTGTTTCAATGAGGTTGTATGTTGTTAAACCTCTAATGTTAGACTGAATTGGTTTTTTGACAAACAAGTTACCAAAATGAATAATTTCAACCGGTTTTTGACTTGATAGGTTATCATAGTGGGTTTCCTCAAACTATTATTGGTTAGACAAGTGGTTATAAGACTTCACCTCCATTGGTTCCTTTGATAAAAAATCATTAAACTTAGCCAAAATGGGTTGAAATGTTTGATCCTCCATAAACCTATAAGGTTTCAACTTGTTAATGTTAACTAGTATCAAATTAAAATTGAATTTATCTATAGTCACTAATAGTATTATGTTGTTTGGTAAACATTATTGGATCCTATATGGTCCAAACCATTGTTTTTGAAACTTAGGGGTATGTGCCTTGATAGCCCCTATAAACCATAAAACATAATTTCCAAATTGGTAGTTTACCTCAATGTACCGAATCTGAAACCATAATGACTTGTTCCACTAGTTAGAAGTTATCAAGTCCTATGCTACTAATTGGTTATCCTACAATTTTTCTAGTTTTGACAGGCAACTTGTTAGAACTCTGACATGTTTTGGATCATAGGTCTACCTTGGATTGGATGGTAATAGGTACTTTATAGGTAGTAATGGATGTAATTCGTAGATAAGTTGAAATGGAGTGTGACCGATTCCAACCTTAAAAGTAGTTTTGTAAAAAATAAGAATTGTGGACAAGTGCTCATCCCAGTCATTTCGATTTTCATTCACTAGTTTTGTGAGTAATGTACCAAAATTTTTGTTAGTAGACTCAACTTGTCCATTCCCTTATGGATAATAAACAATAAAACTGGCATGTTTCAAGATAAAATGATTAGTTAAATAACAAATAACATTGTTAATGAAATGGGTACCTTGATTTGTCACAATTGTAAGTGGATAACCAAACTGAGTGGGAATATGGTCATATAAGAACTTCACAATAACAACAATTGTATTAGTACAGAAAGAGCCTCCACCCACTTGGTAGCCCTTAATGTTTCAAAACCCTAATTGAAAAATGTAGATTTTGTTTATCAATTTTGATTCAAACCTTTTTGTGTTTTTGTTGATCACTTTTGTCATTTTTGAGTTGGACACTTTTGATGTTGAATTGTTTCATCTTTGATTGTGGTTGTTCTTAATGTAAACCCATAAATAGCCCCTTAGGTTTGCAATATTGGTGCCAATTAAAACAAAAAACTTGAAGACTTATTTGGTTTATGTAAATAAACCCTTTCAAAATCCCCAATCATTACCTTTAGAATAATGGTAATATTAGGGGAAATTATTACCTTAAACAAAAAGATTGAATTAGTAGTTGATTATTCTATTATAACTACTCAAATAAAATAAATGAAATTATTATGTAGTAGGTAAATAAATTATGTCTAACTACCCTATTGGTAGTCCTACTCTCCATCCTCCTTCTAAGGTATTTAGAGGTCTTTAAATTAAAGGAAAAGATATTTAACCCAATACTCCTAGGGAAAAAGTAAAAAAATTACCAAATTATACATTTGAGTGAAAAGGAATGATAATTCTATCATAGTGTATAACTACCACTAGAAGGAAAGGATATTAAGGAATAAAACAAAATAATCAATTACAAGGGGTAGTAATACCTCTTGTTTTTTTGTCCCTTACCAAACACACAAAAGCCCCATTACCACCTCTTATTTTGTTACCACCACCCACTCTATTAATGTAAATATTAGTTTTAAACACTACCTCTTATGACCAAACCAAAAGGAAAACCCAATGCTCTTTATTAAAATTTTGCCTTCCAAAATACATATTCCAACTAAAGGTAAAGCACCTTGGTAGGTCAACCACAAAAGAAAAAGAAAAAAACTATAATTACTTCCTAACCATCCCAAAGAGGTTAGAAGAATATATGAATAAAGGAAGAAGGAAAAAACAAGAATGGGCAAGTCAGCCTTCAAAACCAGATAAACAAATAATCTAGGGAGAGAGGAAATAAGGGTATTGTTCTCCCTTAAATCCCTATAAAACCCCCTAGAAAATAGTTGGTGATAACAATCTCCATCAAATTAGCTCCTACCTTCTAGGCTAGTAATTAGCCACCTAGTTTAATACCTTAATAGAAGTAATTAGTTGACTTTCAAACAACCTATTTCAAAACTAGTTGGAACTAGTAGGTCTCACATCCAAATGTGAAGGTAGTAGGTAAATCTACTATTGGTAGTTAGGATTACTGGGATACCCCTCTATTAAAAACTAACATACTAAGGTAAGAAACTAACTACAATTCTTTTATAGCTTCATGTAAATGAACCTTCGGATTTTGTGGCATCGTTCTTTATGACTATAATGATTGTTGAGATTAGATTGAATGTTCCTATATGTATCTCCTCACATGCCTACCATGGTGTAGGTCTTATGTAACACATTTGGTGTAATTGAATTAATTAATACAAGAACTAATGTTAGTCCTTGCTTTCAATCTTTGTTTTAGAATAAGTCAACAAAACCTTACACCATAAACCCAATTTGCACCACACAATATACTTAAACTTTTTATTGCTTCAAATAGCTCGTGATGTAAATATTTAATTTTGGTTTGTTTCTTGCTTGCCATGGCATAGATCTTATGGTTTATGTTTGTTATAGGTGGGGAGATGATACATAAACCAAAGAACCTAAATCCAAATGAATTTTATAGTAGAAGAACAATTGTAACAAGTTAGCAATAGGTTTCCAATAATTCAACAAGCAACACATTTCTAGCAACTTAGTAGAATTATAGTAGTGATTATAAAGGTTAGTTTTTGCATCATGGTTAGGGTATGTGTTTAGGTTTAATGTTAGAAGAAAACTTGGACAAAAATATAGAAGGTTTAAGGAAAGAAACTTGGACAATTAATCAATCCCTAATAAAAACCTAGAAAAAAGGATATAAACCCAAGTCAAAATTTATTCTTTCTTATGTTCTTGCTTCCTTGACATCATGTTTCATATTCAAGTATATATAGTAAACCCCTTTTATAATCACACCATTAGTGACCACTTTTTTTGTGACACTAACAATTGTGATTCAAACATGTATAGTCACATTCCATATAGACCATTACAAGATTGTGGTTATTGGAAAAAAATCTTGCAAAATAGTCCTAAATTATGCTAAAATACAAGTGTCAATTGTCTAAATTGCCTATATGGGTTATTTTAAGTTCTACAATGCATTATTAGACTTGAAAATGGTTGTGATTTCTACCTATTTTAATGTGATGATCTATATTGAGTTTGAGCACCTTGTGTATCTTGTCAACTATATTTTTTTAATTAAAATTTCTACTTTCTTGGCAAGCTCACATATCTTTTGCTTATCTACAATAGAAAGTTGTTGTCTTTTCCTTTTTTCTTCAATTGGATTCATTGTTGTTAGTTTGCACAACTTGAACACAAATTGACATTAACATTGCCAAAGGGAACTACAATTCAAAAGTGCTAATATTTGCTTGAAATTTTCCCCTATTATAGTATCATTCACAAAGAAAGCTTTGCAAATGTTTTGTGTTACCAATGAATGTGATAGTGACTCAAAAGAATGGTGTTTCTTACCAAAATGGATGGTTACCAAAAAATGTGTGACACAAACAAGAATGTGACTAAATGGGTGTGATTATAAAGGGGGTTTACTACATCCTTATGCTTAGAAAGCTTTCTTTTACATGTTTGCGTTTTTACCTTGGATTTTTAGGTTTACAAAATTTAAAAGTTGGAAGAAGATTAACCTTTACAATTTTATTTTTTTTGTGTAACAAGTCTCCAATAGTTCATGAACAAGTCTGCATTGAGTTTACAACAAGTTTATAAGTTAATAACTTTATTTATGTTTAGGTTTTGAACTTTTCAAATCCCATGAGTAATGTTGGAGAAAATGAAATGGGCCTACTATGTATTTTTAGTTCATGCATTTAGGTGTAAAAATCAAGTTTGGTTAGGGATTGAAACCCAATTAGCTAATCAAACACAAATATAAACATAAAAAAAAATCTAAAGATTCACAAAAAAGAGATAGATAAATAATCCAAGAAGACATAAAGACCCATACACAATAACATTAAGATTTTGGGATATTAACACAATGATATGCAAAAACACAAAGATAGAAAGACACAAAAAGACAAAAAGGCAATGAGAAAAAAAGAAAGGAATGTAGAAAGAAAGAAAGAAAGAATTTCTAAAGAGACATAAAGATTTATAAAACCAAAGACAAAAGTTCAAAAATACTCAAAGATTATAACACAAAGAGATAAAGTTTATAAACCCAAAAGTAGTAATATAATTCAAAGAGGCCTAGAGACCATATGGCCGAAGCATAATTGAAACACATAATTATGTGGAATTAAAATATGGATGGTTTTGATTATGCTAGGGTGGAAACATGTTTTCAAAACAAAAAAAACTTCTTGAATATTCATGTGGCAAGAGCACCACAATGAGAGAAATGATGTCACCATTATATTGTGGAGTCCACCCAATTGAACACCATGTGTGCTACCTACAACCACTATTATATTATCCGTAACAAAAACAAGACCAAAGCAACACAACTCATTCCTTCTATAATGTGGAAAGATGTGTATGTGGCAAACAAGGTGGAATATCCAAAATCAAAGTTCCAAGAGGAGATTTTGAAGGAAAGGTTTTGGGAAGCATTAAGGGAATTGAAAATAGGGACACCAAATGAAGAAGGTTTAAAGAATGTCGTGTTGCAAAATGAAGAAGGCTTGACCACATGAAATCAATAGATTGGCATGCCATCATGTGTAATGTCTCGAAAAGTCAACAAAGTCTAATTGATGGTACCACTAATCCATTAATCCCATCTACTATTGCATTTGTTCTTACATCTATTCCTACATCCATTTCTATGGATTTAGACCTTCCATCACAGGGGCTTAATGTATCTTGCGGCCCCACATCTACATCCATGCCATTGGCAAACTCTAGGACAAGGGTAACATATTTACAACGCCAATCATGTAGCATCAAATGTATGGCATCCACTATGGAGGTGGACTCATAACAAAGTTTAGCTCTAATGCATGCAACACATCCAAAGTTGTGTTGGCAAGGCAAACAAGGTTAAGATTAATAACCTTAAAACTACTAAACAACTAAAATTTATAGGTGAGGAGGAATTCAAAGTAAAAGTTAAGGAAATTTTAGACTTGTAAAATTATAAATCTTCCTCCTACCCATGGTTAGCAAGGTTTAGCATCTAATCACATGTGACTTCAAATGTGAAGTTGATTTTGCATTTGTGCAAATTGTTTGTAAGGATAGTTGCCAATCTTAACAAATGTGTGTAATTAGGTTTTGTGGAATCAAACCTTTTCATCAATAATTTCCATTTCCTTTTCAATCTACCAATCTTCACTCCATTTGCACTTTGTACCTAACATGCGTATTGTTGTAAGCATTGATAGCATCATAGATAACATTAAACCTACTTTGTGCCCCCCCACCTTCCTCATGATGAACATCTTTTCATCTAGGTAGCCAAGGTCCCATAACAAATATTCAAAGTACTATTATCATGCACAACAAAACTAATGCCAATTCCTCTGCAATTCAAATTACTATAAGATGGTAACATCATGGTGAAAACCTAAATACCTAAAGTCCAAGTAAATCAACAAGCCTCAATTTTCAATAACCATGGTATTGTTTATCAAGTAGGGTTTCTTGCACCAATTGAGCCAAACCTTATAAGTAACATCATTATGGGGTTTTTGGATCTTGATGAGCATGCCATCAATGGGCCCAATGGATGAATGCATGGTTGAATGAATTAAATTTGGCAAGTAAGCATTCCATAAAAATCCATAACAAGTTTTTTTAAATTGGTCAAATGGACATGGTTATTAATTTTTAAGATTTCAATATTGTAATCTTTGACTATCACACGTTTACCCATTTATGGAACCTTTTAAACCTATGTCAAAACCTATATCATGAAACCTATACCAAAAGTCATTGATGTCATATGTTATGGTGGATGCCACTTGGAAATCTTAAAAGGAAAACCCATAAAGTCCATATGAATGAAGACCAAAACAAATATTTTAAAAACATGTTCATTAGGTAGAATTTTTTTGAAAAATCAAAATAAAATCCATTTTAGAAGGTCTTTTGAAAATAAAATAAATTATGACCATTCAAAAGTTCATAACTACCATTTGGCTCAGGTTTTTAAAAACTAGATTTCGTACTTGATTATTTATTTTATTTTTCAAGTCATATTTAGTCAATATAAATAATTTGGAGTGGAATTTAATATGAAAATTTCAATATATTATTAATTTAATCAATTAACCAAACCATAGTTTTGAATTTCAAAAGTCCACTACCAACAATGAATGGATAGTTTTACAAATAATGTGTTTATAATCATCATATTAATGTATTACAAAGTGTTATTCACCACAAGCATCTAAACACATTTAAACCTACAAAAATGACCATTTTGACACCAAAAGCGAGCCATTCAATCATGTGTTCACCCCAATGCAACCTTTGAAATCTAATACTAGGTATGGTGGTGCCCCAACACATTCTGCTCATGTATTGTGGGCGATATAATCTCATCCCCAATTGCATCATTGATGCAAAATATAATGAAGATGAATTCATCACAAATTACACCCTTTGACTAGTTCCATAAGAATGCATCATACATGCAAACATTGTCATGTTTCATATACAAAATGAATTATAAAAGGCACTATTTCAAGGCCAAATTTCAAGGATGCTTTATTCAAATGTGGTGATCATTTGTAAATCCCAACTTTTACATTAAACTTTAAACCCAAACCCCTAGAATTAAAATCCTAATCATAACCTAAAACTCTAATCCAATCTTTAAATCCAAACCCTTAAAATTAAAACCTTAATCCTAGCCCTAAAACTAGAACCTTAATCCTAACCCTAAAATAAAACCTTAATTTTAACCCTTAAAACTAAAACTTTAATCCAAACCCCCAAAAGAAAGTTTTAAATCCGAAACCCGAACTTTTAAAATTAATACCCTACTCCAAACCCCTAAAACTAAAACCCTAAGCCAAACCCCCAAAATAAAGTTTTCCAAACCCTAAACTTGATTTTTAAAATAAAATCTTAATCGAAACATTAAAATTAAAACCTTAATCCAAACCTTACACCATAACTCCTAAAACTAAAACCTTAATGTTAACCTTTAAAATTAAAACTTCAATCCAAAAACCAAATCTTTAATCCAAACCCTAATCAAAACCCTAAAACTAAAACTTTAATTAAAAAATTCAAATGTGGTGTTCACATGTAAATCATGCATGACATGCAATCATGGGTACCATTAGTAACATTAATTCGTCAAACTTGGCTAAAGTGAAGTTGGTCAAAGTCTTGAAAACCCTACATTATTTGCATAGTAGTGAACACATCTCAAATTCCCACATGTGATTCCACTTCTTCACCCACACCCTTTTCCAATTCATTGTCATTGAACATATGAGACAAGTTGGCAACAAAAACTATAGTTGCAAAAACATATTATTTCTATTTATCCATGTTTGCAAACATCTCCTATATCATCTCATCATCACTTGAGGACGAGGAGTTATAACTATTTCACATAGAACTAAAATTATCTCATGTAAAATTAGACCCATGGGTTGAAGTGGAAGCCATGATTTCTGAGTGAAAAAACCTTTCCACAAGTGAGAAATGAAAGAAAAAAAAAGAAAGTGTGAAGTGCTCCCACTTATATAGGTCCTCACCCATAAGATAAAATCTACAAGTTTAAAACAAAGGTTATGGATTACCCTTTTGCACAAGGTTAAAGATTAAAATTTTAGATTGCACTCTTGGTTTTGGTTTAAAAGTGGGGATGGAGATTAGGGGTTTGGATTATGATTTTGAACTAATATTTTGGTAGCTCCTATATACACCTATATAGGCTCTATGTAGCGCCCTAGGTGACCCTTGAATAACATTATAAATAACAATTAACTATCCCTTAACTTAAGTATGGCCCTATGTAGTCTTTAGTAAATATCCCCCTATGTAATTTTTAAATAGCCCCCATGTCACCCCTAGGTATCAGCCCCCAACTTAGGAAGTCCCTAGGTAGTCTCCTAAATAGCCCCAAAAATAACCCTTTAGGCATTGATTAACTTAGGAAGCTCTTAGGTAGTCTCCTAAGTAAACCCTATGTAGCCATGTTGGACTAGGTGGTAATACAAAGGTTGCTACAAATACCACCAAGCTTACAATGAAAGAAATGATGGTGTTTCCCATTAGACCTAGAAGGTGAAGGTAGGATGAGTAGGGTGAGGTTGATGGACTTGGTGGAGGCTTTTAAAATGATAAGGGCAATTGGGATGATTGTGGGTATGGGTAAGAGAAGTGGGATGGGGGGGATGTGTTGGAGGTTTTGTCAAGGAGCATGATAGGGAGGGAGGAGAAAAAGGTGTGGGTATGACATAATGGGGATGACAAGATTTCCAAGGCTATGATAACAACAAGTGGGGGCTTTTAAAAGTTTGTGCCTTCACATGGTGCGGAACAAGGTAATGATTGGGGAGGATCATATGAGGAAGATAGGTGGGGTGAATGAGTTAATAATATGGATATGTTTTCCAAGGTCAATGTCATCTATAGTTGGGGATATAGCAAAAAAATTATGTCATTTGCATCTATTGGTGGTGAAGGTTATACATATAGGAAAATATCGAGGAAAGGAGGCCTAGTGAAGAATATGATGATGTTCAAGGAAGAGGTATCACCTCACAAGTTGATGAAGGTGATAATTGGGTAAAGGAAAAAAAAAATTATAACCTTCCATGGTTCCTACACTTCTATGGTTCCTACACATCATTAGTTAGGGTTTGATGCATCATTTAAGGATGTGAGGCCTAAACAAATTGATGGGCAAGAAAATAACTTCTCCTAAAAGTAGAGCCTAGAGTTTTGAAAAGACCGTATTTAAAGTTGCAACTTAGAACCTTCCTTATGTGGATAGTTCACCCCTTCTACCTACCCCAATTGAATTTGAAACTATTAATGGGAAAAATGTTCTACACCCTATTTGAAACATGAGTGGCCTTCACTAAGGAGCAATAACAACCATAAAAAAATGCCAAAACTTCACCCATATCCATTTGGATAGGAAAGACCATGGGAAAAGGTTCTTCTAGAGAAGAACATCGGTGGAAAATAGATGAAAGTTTATAAGAATTCTAGAAGGCCAAATAGTCAACCATCAAGCAACCATGTTAATGAACGAGGTGTGTGTGTGTTTAAAAGGTTTAAAACACCAAATATTGAATTAGAATCTCTAGCAAATACATAACTTAAACAAAGTTACTCTTGGGGAAGCAAGTCCTTGAGAAGTGTCTTTAGAAGCAAAAGGAAAGGATTGGCACAAACTTACAATGGATGTTGACTTGGATTGGCACATTTCACAAGACAAGTAGTTTCTTCCACATTGAAATGATGTCAAGGTATTTATTTGTTGTTTTGCCAATTGTCGTTTTTAGTTGCATGGTGGTTTGCAAATTTTTTTTTTCATTATCTACCAAAAGTAAAATTTTCATGGAATAAATTTAAATGAGACAAATGGAACAATCCAAAATAAAATAATTGTATGGGGTGATGATTTTTCACATGTTTATGTATTTGGTCAAAACCATAAATTTAGATAATGTTTAAATAAGCTTTTATAGACAATTTGACAAGTTTTTTTGCATGAAAAAATCCTACACATATGATTTGCACTGGGGATTACAACTTTTAAGCCCAATCAGTACAAATAATCAACCAATAGACAAAAAAGAAGTCCTTCCTTATAGCCCTTTGGAATGAATTATGTAGGGTTTTAATTTTTTGTATGATATATAAATTAGTCAAATGCATCCAATAGACATTGTTAAACATAAATGTAAACATTAGATAATTTTACAAAGTCATACGCATTCCAACTTTTATTTTGTACCTTGTTGACCACTCACTTGTGTCTTCGCCCCCACTTTGTTATCATCCATAAGATCCTAAGAAGACTTGATGAAACACCAAGACTTAGCATGAAATTGTTGTGATTGATATTTAATGTGGTTGTCTAGGATGTGTTGGTAAGTACGAAAAGGTTGCTTGCTTCAAGATTTGTCTAGGATGCGTTGGTAAGTAGGAGAAGGTTGCTTGCTTCAAGATTTGTCTTGGGCATTGCAATTAGGACCAAATTCCTTTGAGTCTTGTGATGTGTTTATGAGAAAACATGGTTTTGTTTGGGGAGTTTTTTGTGTTTTTTTTAGTGAAAAGAGAATTTTGGGTAGTCCACATAGGTGGGAAAATAAAGTCATGGGAGAATATATTTGTAACCCTGAACGTAATATTGTTGTTGGGAGTGTGTGAAAGGTTATGCCATCCTGTTAGAGAATAGATTTATAGCCCAAGTGTCGTGTTGTTGTTGGGAGTGTGTGAAAGGTAAAGATAAGAATGTTTAATGTAAGCCCAAGCATGAAAGGTAGCACTAAGAAGTTGAAACTATAGTAGTGAACAAGGCAATTTTAATTTTGAGGTCCTAAGGGGGCACTTGTTTTTGTAAGGAACAATGAAACTTTAGGAGCAATAAGAAAAAGAAGCAACAATAGCAGGGTTCCTAATTTGTTGGTTTCTTTTATGTGACAAAACAAAATCTTCTTTTGTTGTTAAAGAAGAATCCAATGAGTATTTTAATCTATTAAACCTTCAGTTTAGATTTAAACTTCAATTTTGGTTTTTCACATCTCACTAGGTATAAAAACTTTGATAGTCACATGGTGCAAGCATGGTAAAATGTGCCAAAAAAATAGTCACACATGTAATCATAGTCACATTTATGGCATAAACATGAAAAAAAATTTCAAAACTTCTTTAATTTCCATTATGAAACAATGGTGCACTCCATTGAGTTTATGGTACGCTACACATAAAATGCGAAAAATTTTCATATAAAAAATGGAAGAAAAGTATGTTCTAAATTAGTTGGGTTTTCAAAATTTCCAACATATTTTTATATGAGAACTTTGTTAAACAATGACTATGATATGAAAATTTTAAAAACACATTGATACATATTAGTGCTCTATCCATTTGAAAGTACAAAAAATCCAATTATAATTGTATTTTCATCATACTTGCATATATTTGAAGTAGGAGCATGACACCTACTTTGTTGTACTTGTATTTCTAAAAATGTACTTAAATGCATATTAAAACATGCAATTATTCAATATTATGCAATGAAATCAAGATCTTCCTCTTATTGATCATTAAAGTAAAAAATATTCATGAGTTCAACATATTAAGTTTTAGTTTATAGATACTTTCCACCGAAAAAATAGTATCCTTCATTGGCATACTTCACCATGCTTTCACCTTGTGAAAAAATAGTGAGTAAGCCCAAGGTAATTATGCACGGGCAAGCAAAATGATTCTTTAAAACATTTTCTTTTATTTTATATCCAATTTATGGCATAAATGGATTGTGGGACCATGGAGGAACACAATTGAGAGTAGTAATTCTTCATATTAGAAGGCCTTTACAAGGTGAATAAAAACCAATGCAACATAAAATACATACCTCATCGAGTCACTTAGCCAACCAACTAGCCAAAAGTGCTATGACTTGTGGTGAATTTTATGAATGTCCAATCCATTATAATCATTTTTTAGGAAATTTTTGTGGTTGGATTTGTAGATTTTGGATTCCCTAGGAGGTTTTCAATCTTTTTCCTTTCGATTTGTTTAGTCTTGTGTGGTTGCTTTTGTAGATTTAAAATTACCTTATAGTAGTAGGTAATCTTTAGAAAGTGGGGCCTGTGCTTTTAGTGGGCCTCTTTCCTCATGGGCACCAAACGTCCCATGTCCCCTAATTCATCATGTTTAATTGAATTTTGTAGCTCTCATCACCCATTTGTTTTATCATGTGCCACCTTAGACCTATCTTCCACCTCATCTCCCATGCAAACCATAAACCACCCATTAATTTCCCCCTCCCATTCTAACAAACCATTCACCACCTACCAATTCCCCTTACCGGTCCCAAGCCCTTTGTATGATTATGGGGTCCCGACATTACACTTCCCAAACCCTTTTAATCATGCACATGCATGACCTTTTCCTTTATTGGTTCCTATAGTTGCCCATGATCATATTCTTTAACATATCCCATCTTTTCAATGCATTTGCAACCCCCACCTAAAGTTTTTTGCCCCAACTATGGGTGCCAATTTACTAATCGAAGTTTAATTTGTCATTAGCATTCATGTCAAACATTTAATTCATCTAATCCAAACCTCGGTGACCATTTTGACTCCATACCTTTTTCTGCTCTCACCTCATTTGCATAAGCTTGGACTTGGGTTTTGTCATTGGATGTCTTAAAGTCCTTTCATTTAAGCTTTTGTCATCTTCAATTATACAACTGCATCCTTACTGCTCTACGGCATGAGGTACAAGTGATGTTTCATTTTCCATTGGATAAGTTAGCATAAGACCCCTATGATGTTGCAGCTTGATGTTTGTTCCTTTTGTTACCCCAATGGTGTTTCACTTTGCCCCCTTGTAATGAGACAACAAGACATAAGGAAATGTAAATTTGACTAAATCATTTTTTAATGGGCGACTGGGAAAACTTCCAAGAGTTCTTTTTGCAATTAGAAGGCCATGTTATTATACCTACACCCACCATTAGAAGGTGGTAAATGCACAATGTTTAGGGTTACAAAAATTGAGTGTGCCTAAATTATACCAACAATTTCTTTGATTTGAATGTGTTCTCAAGCAGGAATGTGATATTATTCATTGTAGTGTTGCACAACTGGTATTTGTTTTTTTCCAGACTTATGGCAGCTACTTTGAGAGTCCCTACTTCTTTTGTCTATTTCTTTCTCTTTCTGTCGTCGTACCTGACTGCTTTGCCACTCTTGTCATGGCCATCTGCGCGGATTTTTTCCTGGTCTCTGGGAGTAGTGTACATGGTTGTAGTGTGTTTGGTTTTTAAGCTTTTGTTCAGTTTCTATCAGTGGATTGGTTGATCTCTGTTAGTGTTAACATCAAATGAAACTCAGAGCCGGAGGAGAAGTCGGTTGTCGTGGAAGGGGGCAATGAATAGTTCTAAGAAAATATCCAACGCTTCACAGGCACGCTGTTCTTGGAATTTTAGAATTTGGATCTCTAACTTTGCATCAGTGAAAGACATCACACAACAAGCTTTTGAGAAAAATTCAAAACCTTCCAGATGTCTTTAGCGACTGATCATTGTATCTGAAAGGCGTTGACTTGCAATGGCACTAGTTCTTGAATTAGATTGTTTACTCATGTCTCATCTTTCTGCATGTTAGTTGGAGAGTACTAGCAACTGTCACCATCTTCCTGAGCTTCGGTTGGTGGATCTTAGGAAGTTTAGGAAATTTCTTATTGTTGAAAGGACTTGGAGAAGGTGTAGCGCAGGTTGACAGTTTGAGGACTGTTTTTATCATGATTGTCTTCGCTCTTTTGTAACTGAATAACTGGATAATGATTTCTTTGTACCTTAATGCCCTGCTTATTGTAGTGTGGAACAAGCAGCAAAAATTGGGCCTACCAAGTTTTGGTTTAAGAGAGTCTGCCACATGTTGAACTTGGCTTCTACATGACATTCATGTGGAGGGTCCTCTACTGACAAGGAGAATAGGGTCTATTTTTTTGTTAGTGACAATATGTCCTGTAATGAAGTTTTGAATATGGTTCATATGGGCTGCTATATACCTTCTTTAGCAATATAGGTTCTGTGAACATCTTTTGCATCGTTGGCTGGTTATGAATTTATGAATTTTTTGGATTGGTTGAGTTATGTGAAGAGGGTCATGTGAGGTGGGTATTCTCAAACAGTTTGTCTTGTGAGGTGTGTCCAAAACTTGCAGCGTGTGCCTGGGGAGTACTAAGGCGTGGTGGAGCTATTGGTCTAGTAGTCCATCCTCATTTCCTGTTGGAATCTGCAAGTCATGTAAGTTGAATGGAGCATGGCAGACTTTAGAAGCTGGATGTTTGATGCCTGTGACAAGGGTCCCTAAAAGCTGTAATGTATAATCTGAACTAACTCCTGCATCCCTCCCACTTGTTGTTCAATCCTGCTTGTCTTTCAGAACTTCTTAAAGTTCAACTCTCTTCCATGTTCCAAAATCATCAGTCCTACATTTTGCTTATTTGGTTTCATGATTTACATGCCCTTGTTACACATTGTCAGAATCCTCCAAGAGTTGTGTTACTGGAAGCTTTATTTGTTGTTCAATATCATATGTTGTGCCTCTTTCACAGACTGACCTGTTATGTGTACATCCATTATTGAAATTTTTTTGTCACTTCTTATGTAGTGCTTCTTTTAAGAAGTGGACTCACTGGGTTGCACCGCCAATAGAGTTAGTTGGCCATCTATTTTTAATAGTACAATCCAAAGTGCTTAACTTTCATGTTCTTGTGGGAATTTATCCATTTCAGTTTTAGTTTATCTGCAAGGTTTTCCTATTCAGTTCTATGATGATCTCACACATTTTCAAGCTGTATGCATGATTATTCTAGTGAATTTTTTGGGTAGTTTATCAGGCTGCATTGTTTTGCAATACCAATGACAAATAGATATCCAAAACACTTGCATAGAGAAAGGCATAGGTAGTTGCATTTTCAATGGCTGTCCCCATTGCCTAGGCTACTGTCCAAACACCATCCTCTCCATTTCTGTTGCCTTTCTGATCCCTTCCATTGTTCTGTTTGTCATCTACCTACCCTCCTTACTATGTTTGTTGCTCTTCATTGATTCTCCCTTTATCAGCCAAACTAAATCAAGATCTTCAGTGGAAATCTTGCATTATACAATGGAAACACACTTTGTGTAATAAAATAAGAAAAACAATAGTGCATGTTACAAAATTACACAACATAGTCCTAGGTGGCCACCACTCCCTATCAGCATGTCACTAGACATCCCCTTATGGAAATAACCTTTGTTGGTGCAGACGTCTCTTTAGAACCACACATAGCCATCGACAGTCCCTTCTAGTAGAGACTGCATAGTAGTTTAGCATTATACTACAAATGTGCCACTGAACTCAGCTGCAGTGCCAACTTTAAAGAGTTTGTCACATGGGAACTGAGCACAAAGGCTCAGTTAGCTTCAACTTCTGGCAGGCTTGAGAATGGCAGACATAACTCCAGTTTCACATAAGCTACACAACTTCCAAACAACAAGGCTAACTATATCTCCAAGGGCATGTGCCACAGGGCACACCTCCTCTGATCCCATTCATATTTACTCAATCAAATCACCATCAAAGGTAGGTGGAGGGGGTCACAACAATGTTATCAACCTTATACATCTCATACTAATAAAGAAATAACAAATGCTCATTGGATCCAGAGTCTGCTGGTCACTTTGCTAAGCTCTTCCCCTGATTTAGTCAAATCTAGATAACCTCCAAATTTCAGCTTTGCACCACTCATGACCACGCCAACCTCTCATGGGGCAGAAAAAAGACTAGAATCATGTCCTCTCGTGGTACCATTCTCTTTCCCACTCTGCACATAGAGCTTCCCAAACCTAAGTCATTGCAATGACTGCCGCTGAGAGCTGAGAGAACAACACCTGGAGACCACAGTCAAATCACTTGAACAAATGCCAGAAGGGGAGAGCCGGCTGAGCTTTATGCCATAAGGCCCTTGCCTCAATTCCTCTCTTCCTCTGAGATGACCAAAACAATATTGTACACAAGTAGCCTGCAAATCCACAGACCTCCGCACCCACATTACTCTATGCACCAATGCCAAATTGGCATCATTTCTTCGCTTTAGAAAAACGCAGGCAACGATACTTTTCACCGCTGACTGTGATCTCCAGTGCTCCATCCTGATGATCCAGACTAGAGGCAGTTCCCATCAGCACACTCTTCTCCTTCTCCAGATTCTCTCTCTCAACTTTCAGCCGTGCTTCTTGCTTTGCAAGTTCTGCCTGTCACATACAACAACCCCAATCACCAAAACATGAACTCAACATTCTTTTCTCCCTCCTACATACCGACAAAAACCAAGCAAGCTCAAACGTCGACAGCCAAGGTGGAAGTCTCACCTCCCTTCGACTGAGGTCCGCTTTCCAAGCCGCCTCCCGCTCAGCAACCTCCCTCTCCCGCTCTTCCAGATAGCTGTTCATCTCCCTCTCCTTCATGATGCCGTCCTGGATGTCCGCGTCCAACGCCGCCTTCAAATCCCTCACAAAATTCTCCACCACGGCCTTGATCCGCAGTGACATCTTCTTTCCGGACGCATCAATCTCCCCCTCCTCCTTATTCCTCGCCTCTAATTCACCTTCTTCTTCTCGCGTCGTCCTCCTCTGTTCTACTTCAAATTGCAGTACAACGACTAATTTCTGAAAATTTCGCTTACTATTTTTGCGTGGTTAATAGTGATGGCGGAGTACATCGAGAAGATCGCGAGGTTAGACCATACACAAGTGCATTTTGTAGATTGCGCATCGAGCGAGGTTATGGCTTCTGGCCGCATTTGCAAGTGTTTAGGGTTTAATCGGTTCACGCTAGAGGTTGTACGCAGTAGTCTGTTATAGGTCGTTCGGGTCGGCTAGTTCTCCAAACTACGGAATGTAAGGGCTTCCAAGCACTCGAGGACAAAGACAGGCAACGAGTTGCCTTTCTTCCCATGGGTAAGGGTCTTAATGCGTTCATGCAGGGTGTTTTATGCCATAGGCAATCCAGGTCCGATGTTGTCGCTGGGGTTGGGCAGTCGTTCATACTTTAGGAGCCTAGAGGGTTCGGAGTCTTGTGGTGAGCAGAAATTGCCGAGATGGGCACACAAGGCAGTTGCCTTCTGAATGGCTATAAGGTTCTTGGTCAGGGTTTTTGTCAGATACTGCATTGTTTTTGTTCTTCGGTTGGTCAATGGTGTTCCTCCTTGTGTCACTTGTGTTTTCTAGAAGAGAGAGGGTTCAATCAGCACCGTGGCAAAGGCACTTTCCCCATTTACATATCTGACTGCGTATACAGTAACCGTTGTCTAATTTTGGGAAGAGGCAATTAGACATTATTGCAGGCAGACTTTCTGTTATTCTGCTTCTTCTTTGCAGAACCTGTTAACGATGATAATTGGAATGCCTTACTCTTCTTTTTGGGAATCATTTCCTAAGTACTGGTGGCCATCACAATGTGCAGAACATGGATAGGATCATGTGTAAAGCCCCTGAAGGTTCCTGATTAATTAACTGTTGCTCTCATGTAGCTTCAAGCCAATAGCTGCGTTTTAGAGCTTATTGCCAACTTGTCGGTGGCAGTTTTAGTGCAATTGCTGTAGTCGCTGCTAGATGTCTATCTGCAGTCAATTTAGCTATATTGCAGCTAGGGGATTTCAAGTCCTAGATTTCTTGGGATGGTTTGGTCATGGTGACTATATAATTTACCTTTTGAAATTGTGGCATTAGCAAAATGACATGGTTCAGTTACTCTGATATGTGTCTTTGGCACATACAAGCTCAAGCAGCTGAAGAATAGAGTTCAAATAATGTGTAGCTAACCCTCAATGGCACAATACCAGACCTGCCCAACAATTAAAATGTGAAAAGCTCAAAGGCTACTTGATGATTCTGTTACCTGGGTTCATTGGGCTGGACTGATTTCATGGGTAAAGACTCTATGGCATCTAAGTAATCTGCTCTAAAGTGTTGAGTCCAGAATATTTGTGGTTTAAGACCTGAAGTGTCTTATTTGGAAGGCATTCTAACCACCAATGATGTTGTGTGGTTGTCGGACAGGGGGTTTTTTTCTGCAGAGCTTTCTATGAAGGCTTGAGTGGTCAGGTAACAAGTTTTTCCTTGTTGGTTTGGATGTAAGGGCTATTTCACTGCAACTGATTGATTAGATAATGCTGGAAAAGTGGTTAACACTGTGAGGTGCATCTCAGTAGTTAGTTGATCATTTGGTAGCCAGTCCTTGTTTTTCCCTAAGATAAGCACTTGGTCTCTTTTGTTTATTACACTGTTTGAACATGATTTGTAATTTGGTGTTGTACAGAAATTGGCACTGGTTGTGTTTCATACCCATGGTCCATATTCTAGTAGGTGTAATGTCCTGTTTGTTGTGTGGTCAGGCTGAATAATCCTGTGTTCATGGTTCATGGGACTGATTTAAAGTGAGTTAAATTGAGGTTCCATTATGATGTCTTCTGGGAGGTGGATGGGGCCATGGCAGGTTGCTTGCTGCAACAGACTGGACGGTTGCCAAGCATGGATATTTTCTTTAAAGGGTTTGGGCCCATTTCTTTTCTTGGGGGTGGCTATGGTAATGCTGCTTTTGCTGAGGCACTTGTGGAGGTTCTTATGGTTCAGAGCTCTTTCTTTCCACAGTGAACACAATTTCAACATGTGGTGGAGTTTTGGCTTCTGTGAGGCAGAGAATACAGGAAGTGGAGGATATGGTTGTCACACGATTGTCCTAGAATGGTGCTTCGGGTCATCACATGTCTCTGGTTTTCTACCCTACTGTGGTGCCTTGTGTTGCTCCCATTAGTGTGTTCTCTCTTCTCTGGGCAGCCTCAACACAACTGTGTAATAGCAACCTCCTGTAGCAAATGGAACAAGGATGAGCAGTTGTAGTGTGGACAAAAGAAAGGGGCACATTCTAGCAGAGAGAAATTATAATTGCTGTACCTAAGATATGTTCCAAAACACGTTCTGCTTCCTGCCTATCTGCTAACTACTGGAACAACATGCAACCCAAATCTGTAAATTCAGATGAATTACCTTTCCCAAACGGCTCTGACACATTTCACACAAACTATTACAACCCTAAAGTATTAACCAGAGATATAACCAGCTTTGCAATGCAATCTAACAAAATGCCTCTGGACTGTCACATTCATTATTTAATTCCAGGTTTGGCCAGAGATCAGCACTCTCAGTGTTCACTCAGTCCATTGAGCTGCTACACTAAATCCCCTACAATGCAATGCATAGTTATGCTTTTGTTCTGCCCACTCATTTCGAAGTAATGCTTCTTCAACATATCCCTCTCAACTCATCATCTCCCACTATGATCCCTGTGGACCTATTATTGACAACTTAGGGCTCTGAAAAGCTACTCAATGTAAAGGTAACTCTTACTGCGTGATGAATGTTTATCATCTTGTATTTAATTTTTTTTTTCCTTATAGACTCTTGGACCTCATTTTTGCTTGGAGAAGGCTTTGCTTTTGTCAAACCATGTTCCAAGCTTTTCTTTGCAGGAGGTATGCAAAAGTAACTTGCTGCAACATGATTATCTACTTCTTCCACAATCAGTTTCCATAGTTTATCATGGATTTCATTTTCCATAGTCATTTTCCATGAGGCTGAATTACATTTGCAATGCCTTTTTTCTTTATTGTGTCAAGGCTTGAAAATAGTTGTGTCAATTTTATTCTTGATCCTAATCATTATCTAAACAAGCTGTTGGACTTGAATTTACAAATCCAGCTTCTAATCCATTTCTATGTGAAGGAAGTCATTGTGCTTTGATAATGGTTGCATTTTATTTTTTTGGTGAATATTGTTGAAGTAATTGTCTACGTTTCAATTTGTTTGTGCATCCAAGGGATCCATGGAACACAATGCACAATCGTTCAACAAGACTTTTCAAACAATCCAAAGTCAAACTAAGATCAACAAGGTCAAGATATTGGAGAAGTACAAGATTTTTCCAAAAAGGAAGGTTAGGATGAACATACCTTTGTGCTGCATGGTGCTGGTGCCAATTGTTTGCTCAACTTTCAAAATTTACAACTTGAAAATGGAAAATGTGTTCCAAATGGGGTATAAAGAAGGGGACAAAATTTTCTACCTATCCCTTACGAATTGGAAGGGAGAGGAAAATTCCATTGATGAAGATGAGTCTTCATGAAATGTTCATTAGTAGGTGGAGAATGAGAGATTTGAGTCCTTTTTGATGACGGATCTAGATCTCCAAAGATTTTTAAGGCACGTGTTTTTTGTTTGGGCAATCACAAAGTTCAATTGTGTCCATAATGAGAATGTATCTTGGCACATATCTATTGATTTCATATTGTTGGATACATCCCATGGCTTAGTGGAACTCCTTGTAGCAATGACGGAATTGAATAAGTATGTTTATTGACCTTCTTCATTGATTTCCATTTATCTATTCTTTTTGTTTACTTGTGTTCATTAACAATGAAAATGTAAGGCTTTGAGATTTTTTAGATTCAGAGCATCGGCATCATTCCATTGAAACAATTCAAAGATGTCCTTCTTGCCAATGTGTACAAAAAATGTGAAGGAAAGTCTTGGAAGACATGACATTTTTCACATTTGAGGTTTTTATTATTACATGTATAAGGTAAAATAGTTTTTAACATCATTATTGATCTCCATGTCTCAAGATTTAATTCAAGAAAATTTGGTTGATAAATGTTATTTATCCATCCCTTGTGTACAAAGGGAGTCTTCTTCTATAGTTGATAATGGATGTCAAGTTATACTATGAGGATGTTCCTAATAATGGAGAATATTCATTTCACAAGATGTAGGAACTCATGGAAAAGGCCATGGAGTAGGTGCGAAAGGATCATTATTCCACATTCTACAAGCATTTACATCTATGTGATCTTTCCTTAAGTTTTTGCATAAGATATAGGCTCATTATAACACCAACTTTGAGCCTTAAATGTTCTTAGAAAAGTTGTAATGCTTATGTATTCTTTTTTCAACCATGAACAAAAAGACATTTGGTTCAAATAGTGGAAGAAGCTAAATGTTTTGAAGGAAGCCAAAAAGTTCCAAAACAAGGATTTTTAGATTCCCAATTTAATAAGTGGTTGCATAAGGCAACATTTTGGCATCAAGTTAGTATGTTGCATTCTTGAAAGTTTGTTTCATTCTTGCTTGGGATAATTTCATTATCCATTTCGAAAGTTTAAGAATTCCATTTCCTTTGATTTCAACTTGAGACAAAGGCACTTGAAAGCTCTATGACGTGATGATGTCTAATCTCATCCTTTCTTTTCAAGATGTCCCTAGATATTGAGATCCCTTATGGACTATATTTGTGAATGGAAGCTTGTTGTTTGGGAGATTTGTTTCTTCAAGGAATTCAAGTTTAAAGGTGGTATATGAAGGAGTAAACCCTAGGAACAAGTTAGAGGAAAGGAAATTTTCAAAAATATTTTATAAGTACAAATATTTCATCTTATTCTTCAATTCACCATAGTCCATTCATTTCAAATATTGCCTCTACATCACCTATTATCTCTGCATTATTTAAAATTAACCTTCAACATCTATTCTTGGTGTTGAAAAAAGTTGAAAAATACAAAATGTTGATAAGGGAAAATGTGTTATTTTTCATGCCAAAAGTAGCCATGAAAAATATATTAAGTTAAATCATTAACTATGATTTTGAATTCACAAGAAAAGTTCAAAATTTTATATGTATTTTTACCAAATCATCCTTCTAGCTAATGCACTTAATGAGATTCTAAATCTTCTTCGGATATGGTCTACCCTAAGGCTATCATCATTATGTATTAAAAAAAATTCAAGGATTGGTTGTCATCACATTTGGTTGATTGTGGTTGGTACTTTAATTACCTTTAGGATAGTGCCTTGGTTTCTAAAGTTGTTATTTGGGAGAATCATGAGTTAACTTCCATGAAAAATTCGCAAGTTCCAATGGGTTGAACATTGATGTTCCCAATAAAAAGTTACCAAACGAGAATAAAGGCAAGGCAAGCAAAATATTGTTGTCGATTAGGGGGAGGTTTTGACAAGCCCATTCTTTGTAGATATTTAAGTTTATTCTACCCTTCCACCTAAAGACATCAAGGATTTTAGAATTAGGAAAAGATCTAGTTGGAGATGTATGCTCTCACGATTTCTAGAGCCCAACCTTAGTAATAAGATTCCACCATCTTGTTATATTCCTATCATTCCCTCATCAAAAAGGAAGAAAATATTCTTGAAAATGTTTTCCTTTTATCTTGTCCTTTTATGGTTAAAGGTTTCCATTAAAATCAACACAAGAAAGTGACCTACTAAATATGAATTCGTCATGGATTTCATCCACAAGGTGAATATCTCATCTTCTTTGTATCTTGTGAATTTGATGTGAACGAATTTTTTTCTTCCTATCACGACTTTTGAATTCATGATCACTATTATGTGTAGGTGAAATCCATTGAAAATTTCGTCCTTCCTTTTGTATTTATCTTTGTTTCCACAAGTTCAAATAACAAAGTTGATTTTGTTATTGAATATGTGCTTGGGAATCTTCTAGCTTTTGTTTCTAACCCCTTTTCCAAGATTCTAACTTGGAATATGAAGGTGAATAACTATATTGACTCAACTTTTATTTTTGTGGACATGTTCTTTGTGAAAGATGGAATTGTGTTACTATTCTATTCAAATGATCTTTGAGTGTTTAAGGAGGTCCAATCTTTTTTGGACAATTATTCTTTCACTATTTGGATGAAGTGGGCCATAATCAATTATTTGCCCCTTTATACATTACTCGAAAACTTAATCCTACGCCATTGCACATTTCCACCCAAATCTACTTTTAGTGGAATGGGATTCATGTCATTCCACTATATATTGATTATAAAAGATTGGTTTGGTGGAGTCATCCAATTCAACTTAAGGGTGTAGTCATGGTAATAGGAGCCAAAAGTAGTCATATCCATTTTTTAATTTTGTGTTTTTTACATCAAATTATAAAAAAATTAAACTTGAAAATAAGTTTAAAATTTTGCATATTTTCAAATTTAATATCCTATTCTACAAATTTCCAAAATATGAAATTATTTCATTAACATTTGGACCTTCAAAAGTAGTGTAATATACATGTAACCATTGTTGTAAAACAATAAAAGGACTTGTAATTGGACTTGGAAAACTTTGAAAATGACATATTTTGGGCAAATTTTGAACACAAACCTTAACAAAATAGTTGAACAATTGTTTTAAAGATTTAAAAAGATTTTTGAAGATTTTTTCCAAGAATATTCCCCCAAAAAAGTCATTTAAGTGGGCATCAATGGTTCCTATTAACATGACTACACCTTTAATGCCTAGTGGATTTGTCTACTGGACTTGTTGGTGGTTTATTGGTTTGGTGGATTAAGTGGTTTACTATCCTAATGGATTCCATTGGGTGTGATCCATGAGTGGTTGCATTTGGGTGAACATGTGCAATTAATGGAAGTTGACATGTACGATGTAAGCATGATTATGTGTATAGGTTCATAATTGATAATGATATTCCATTTTTGCATGGTTTAAGATGGTATTCACTTATGGATTTGATGGAACATGCATATGCATCCACAATGGAAGTAACCAACATATGTGAATCTAGAGATAACAACATGATTGAAGTCATAAACACAATTAAGCCAATTTCCATTGCACAATGGAAAATGTATACAAAATATATATTATTGCAAAATGGGATGATCATTGGAGTGCACATTGCATTCATGACTACATTGCATTGCTAGTTTATATTGAAGATAGATATATTAGGATAAGTCATTAGGCCACACAAGGATATTGTTCAAACTATTCATTGGAATGAAAAAATTTGCACCAATGTCATGTGGTAAAATCACATGTAAGTCAATGTCCTAGAGTTAATTTGGTGCTAGTGTATGCATATAATTCTCCAATATCCATTCATTTAACCTCTAGCTAAAACAAAGACATCTTGTCATGCCCACATGCACACCCATTGACATATATATATTTAATGGGTGCTATAGCTAGTTGTTCCCCAATTGTATCAACCAAACACTTTTGGTACTAAAAATTGTCTAGAGTATGGGATAATTATGGCCTTTGTGACACATGTCTAACCTCCAAAATTATTATCCAATATTGCATTGGCCTCTATTTTGCATTACATAGTTGGAACATTGAATGCCTACACACAAACATGCATTAATTATTCATGCTCACAACTTTGTTTATATGACAATTTAATATATTAACAATCAACATTAACCCAAATGTCCATTCACATATACAAGATCATGTGCTTCCAAGCAAGTTTAACTGTTCTAGCTATGGCACTTTGGTGGAATGTGTCCATATCACTAGGGTGGTTTTCCAAGTGGTTTTGGACAAGTGAATGGATCTGTCAATGATAATGATGGGTCAATCTATGTGAGCAATCAACCATAATCACCACTTAGGCATTAATGGCCATGAACCATAATCCATCATAAATGCTCATGCATACATGTTCACAACCTACTCCTTTTCTAATTTGATCATTATTTTCATGGTTTCATCTCTAATACCATTGATCTAATTGTCAAGACCAAAATCCAACAATATTATTGGCTATAACCTAATTATTTCTACTTGACAATTGTAGCATATTCATGTAATTGAAAAGCTAGCACATTGGTCTCACCAATGTGAAATCCACGATTCAATGTAAATTTGAATGATATATTTGTTGGGAATACTACTCATGGTCATCTACATGTTAATTAGGATTTGTTCTAATACATACCATCGATAATGTCAAGACCAAAATCCAAGTTGATTCTTGACCATTTATATAATGAAATAGTTGTGAATTCCTATCATAGACAATTCTAACCCTATTGACAATAGATCCAAAGTGCTACACGATTGATCATTTACTTACTAATTAAATATATGTTTTGATATATACCATTGATAATGTCAAGACCAAGATCCAAGTTGATTATTGTACATTTATATAAGTTGTTGCAAACTCCTATGTACCCTAGAGAACTTTAACACTATCAATGTCATGACTAAAATCCAAGCTTAGATGTCACATAATTGATTAGTACACCATTCTTATGGAAATGTATGGTGATGATCGTATACAAGAGAAAGAGCTTCAACACCATGGATAATGTTAAGGTGAAGATCCAAGGCTACAAATGAAGTTTAGTATGGTTCCAAATGTCCATCCACATATATAGAATCATGTGTTTCCAACCACTAACTATTCTTGCCATGGCATTATGGTGGAATGTGTGCATATCAATAAGGTGGTTTTCCCAATGGTTTTGGACAAGTGTGTGTATTTGCCAATGATAGTGATTGGTCAATGTATGTGAATAATCAACTAATATCACCACTAAGGCACTTATGGCTAGGAACCATAATCCACTATAAACTATCATGCATACATGTTGACAACGTATTCTTTGTCTAGTTTCACCATAATATTCATGGGTTCATTTCTTATACCATTGATATGGTTGTCAAGACCAAGATCCAAAATTATTGTTCCTGGTTGTTTTCATTGTCATCACTTTACAACTTTACTATAGAACCCTTTTGCTAATGTTGCCCTTGGTTTGTTCGTTCAACATACATAGCCTAGTTCATCTTCCTCACTGTCAACTCCATTACAACCCTTTTGGCCATGCCCAAAGAAATTATCTTCAAAGTAGGAATGTAAGGCTTTTGATGAATAAACCATCCACAAGCCTTTCACTTTTGCAATCAAATCATGATCCTTGCTAAATGGGTGAAAGCATGAATAGGTGGACAATTTGGATTGTCACACTTGTAATTTTTTCAAGGATTACATACAAATGTAAAATCTAAAGCCATATTCAAAATTAATATTGTCAAATTTTTAATTATTCATGTTGTTATAGACTTTAATGGGAATCATCATAATTTTTTTGGATAAATCCTAAAAAGATTATGGAAGTTTGTAATGAACTTTTGAAATGACAAAACTACGTCTGTCACCAAAAAAACAAATGTGGACTAAAAGAAATGTCAAAGTAGTGCCAAAAAAAAAAAAAAACATCATTAAATGAAGAATTTATTAATGAAGTGCATTGAATCTCTCTCTCTCTATATATAATTTTAAAAAAATTTAAATGATGTGATTATTGTAAATTTTTATCTTTGAGAGTCCATTTCACATTAATTTTTTAAATTTTTTGCATAGATTTTTTTATTAATCATATGTTTAAGTACATTCATATTTTTTCTTATTAATATTTATGATTAAAATCATAGGGGATAATTATAGGATTTATGGTTGATAATTGTTAAAATTATAAATTTTTTTGCTAGTGTTAGATTATGGACTCTGAAATGCCACTTTTGAACCACTTAACCATGATTTCACCCAAACACACAATTGTACCCATGGATTCTTGTTTTGAATAGGTTTGAAGTACTTATGGATTTCCTCCATTATCTAATCTCTCGGAAGTTTAATGCATTTTGGATTTAAGCCTTTTATGCAAAGGCCATTTCATTCATCAAACTCCTTACAATAAATAGAACCGCCATTGCCTAATTTTGGAATACTTGCATACAAAGGTGCAACAATACCAACAACTCTATTATGACCTCTTGAACTAGAAAGGTCATTTTTTACTTTTACCTTTCGTAAATAGCTAGATTTACCATTACCACCAAATCATGAAGGTTGTGCCATCATGACAAATTCAGAGCTCTATAGAAATCATATGTACAAATAATCATTCAAGCTAACTCCAATCTTGTTCCAACAAAGCAAAACCAATCATCATTTGTCACACACATCTCTCAAGCTCTAAACATTAACCTTTATGCAAGAGATGATTGAAATTCAAAACTCCCACCTTCTAAACTTGCATGACAAGAATTGATGGTCAAGATAAATTGTAACATAAAAGCATCCAATGAATAATCTTTGTTGCTCAATTCATTTTTTGAATTATGGATTGTTTTTGTGAACTACCAGCTACCATTTTTCAATACACCCTAGTGTGCTTTTACCCTTGGGAGTACCCAATTGAACATGTTTAGCATTTATAGTTCTTGGAACATCACTAATCATGTATGTGTATATGCATTTGAACTTGGGAGTACCCAATTGAACATGTTTGGGGTTTGTAGTTCTTAAAACATCATTAATGGCATATGTGTATATGCATTTGAGCTTGAAGAACTAAATTGAACATGTTTGGGGTCTATAGCTCTTGGCATCACTAATGGAATATATGCATATGCATAATTTGAGCTTGGGAATACCCAATTGAGCTTCACTAGGGTTTGTAACTTTTGTAACATCATTAATGTGTATATGCATTTGAAGTTGTATGTGGACTAATTGAATATTTTGTTCTTTTGCTAACTAGTTGTTTTGTTTGAGCATACCCATGTTCAACCATCAAGCAAAAGTGGTAAGCTATATTGTACATCGTAGATGTATTGGGTTATCAACCCATTTGATTTTAGGAAGTGGGTAGCAACCTATGCTAATCTATCTGGGTGTAAGCAAGATAAAGTGAACTTGATTACCTTGTCAAAATTGCAACATGTAGATTTAAAATAGTAACAAAACCCATTATGGAATATTGAATGTTTTCAGTCCAATGACTAAATATGATTTATGTTTACCCTAATGTGCATTGATTTTGATATTTCAAATTGTAAAAGTAGGTTTTTCAAAATACAAGTAGCTTTTGACGTCTATTGTTTCATTGTGGGCTTTTGGTTTCAAATAGGTGTCAAGTAGGTTCTTACAAAAAGGAAATAGATTTTTTTTAATTACTTGCTAAAACATATGTTGATCTTTATTTCCTAACTTATTATACAACAATTTCATTAAATTTTCTAACCAAAAAGTAGGTTTGAACACATATTTTCTAGTTGGTTTCAAATATATATATATATATATATATATATATATATATA
>Ga0116227_10004197_pt1 | contig 31379 bp, 27 predicted proteins | sample S1TSphgellanicum_FD_89693 | JGI IMG/M metagenome (GOLD analysis project Ga0116227, IMG submission 89693) | Host-associated microbial communities from peat moss isolated from Minnesota, USA - S1T2_Fb - Sphagnum magellanicum MG | ecosystem: Host-associated > Plants > Peat moss > Unclassified... | reverse complement strand
GGGGTTTTTTTTTTTTTTTTTTTTTTTTTGGGGGGGGGGGGGGAGTGGGGTTCTTTGTCTTCTTGTACATGTGGAAGGATTAATTTTGCATGTGGCTTCTGCCTGCAACTTGATCTTCGTCTTCTTCTTCTCAGAAACTCGATTCCTCAAAGCCTGCTGCTGCTGCTTCTCAAAAAGGAAGTTGCAAAAACCAAGACTCAAAAACAGGAGAAAACACAACCAGTTCCTGCTCAGACACTACTGAAACCCTCCATGCTTCCAGCTTGTGAAATCCCTCCTCCATGCTCCATCAATTCAGAGAAGAGAAAATTTTGCTTCATATGTTTGCATTTTTTTTTTGGTGTTTTTTTGAGGATGATATACAAAACCAGAGAAGCTCATGCAAAACAGGTCATGCAAAGATGGTGAAGAAGCCAACAGTGAGTGTGCCAAATTGAGGAAGGCTTTGGTTTTCTCCACAAGAGACAAGAAAAAAAAGCTCTATAAAAAGAAAAACAGACACAAACAATTCCTGCATTTACCATTCCATTGCACACATTGTTATGCCGGGCTTTGAAATCTGTCTCTACAACAAACCAGAAACCAAAACCAATCAAATGAAAAGCTTGAAATTGTTGCCAAAAGCTTGAGAGCTGTCTCTGCCAAAAAGCTTGAGAGCTGTCTCTACAACAAACCAGAAACAAAAAAATCAATCAAATCAAAGCTTGAAATCGTTGCAAAAAGCTTGACATTGTTGCAAAAAGCTTGACATTTGTCTCTACAACAACCAGAAACAAATCAATCCAATCAAAGCTTGAAATTTTGTTTGCAAAAGGAAGGCTTGAATTTTGTTCTGACAACACAACTAGAAACATGAAATCAATCAAATCAAAGCTTGAAATATTGTTCGCAAAAGGAAAGCTTGAATTTTGTTTTGACAACATAACTAGAAACATGAAATCAATCAAATCAAAGATTGAAATTGTTGCCAAAAATTCAAGCTTCAATTTTTGTTTTGACAACACAACTAGAAACATGAAATCAATCAAATCAAAGCTTGAAATTGTTGCCAAAAACTTCAAGCTTCAATTCTTATTTCAACAACACAACTACTAGAAACATGAAATCAATCAAATCAAAGCTTGAAATTGTTGCCAAAAACTTCAAGCTTCAATTCTTATTTCAACAACACAACTACTAGAAACATGAAATCAATCAAATCAAAGCTTACAATTGTTGCCAAAAAAATTCAAGCTTCAATTTTTGTTTCAACAACACAACTACTACTAGAAACACGAAATCAATCAAATCAAAGCTTGAAATTGTTGCCAAAAAATTGAAGCTTCAATTTTTGTTTCAACAACACAACTACTAGAAACATGCAATCAATCAAATGAAAGCTTATGATCATTGCCAAAAAATTCAAGCTTCAATTTTTGTTTCAACAACACAACTACTACTAGAAACATGAAATCAATCAAATCAAAGCTTGAAATTGTTGCCAAAAAATTCAAGTTTCAATTTTTGTTTCAACAACACAACTAGAAACATGAAATCAATCGAATCAAAGCTTGAAATTGTTGTCAAAAATTCAAGCTTCAATTTTTGTTTCAACAATAATACGACTAAAAACAAATCAATCAAATGAACTCCAATGCCCATTGAAAAGTAATTGCAATGGAAGGTTCAAGTTTTTTTTTTCCATGATTTTCTTAAGGTTGTAATGCCAATGGAGGGTTCAAGTTTGAAATAAGTCATTGTTTTATACAAAATCCCTTTGGATGATTAAGATTAACATCAATACATTTTTAGAGGTGCAATTGGGGTCAATTAGGATAAACAATTATGTATTTTCTCTTTTGAAGGTGTCAACAATGTTTTAAAATTGTTTATATCTAGTTAATTTGCAAAGGTTGGTTATTATGAACCTACTCTAATAATTTATAATTAATTTAATAATTTTCTAATTAAGAATTTATTAATATAATGTTCAACTAGCTCTTCCCCTCCCTTCTATAATCCAACCTTATTATTATGCACATGTAAATATCACACAATCCTTTACCAATTTCAACACTTCCCTCACCCAACCTACTCCTACAAATAATGTCACATTTATATATACACATTTCTCAATATAGCTTTTCTTTTGTAGAGTTGTTATTTAAAAATGGGAAAATTTATATTTGTTCATTTAACACCTATAAATGGGTGGAAAATTAATGAAAACTTTGGTTGTTGTCATTCTTTTAGTTCATATGATGCGAGACACAATGATGCAAATAATATACTTATGTGCATGCGCAATTGAAATTAACTTCAAATTCAATTTTATTTGTTGTCCCATGATTCTTATCCTTAATAATTATCCTCAATAAGGAACAATAAGGTGAGAAATATCCATGGTGAAATATCTTATGTTTAATTTGTTTTTTTTTGGTAAGAAGTTTAGTTAGATAGGAAAGTAATTAACAAATTATTGTTATTTTGGACATTTATTATTAAGGTAAGTACTTAAACAAATAATTTTGTGCATTATTTTTTAATAATTACAAATTATAGATTTTTTTAAACATAAAAATAATTCCAATGACAATGTTTAATCAAAACTAGTTTATGTAGGATGGGTATTTTGGTGATCGTCATTACAACAATTTTCTGGTTTCTAATTCATTTTTGAAAATTTTTAGTGCATCAAATGTGCCAAGAAAAGGTGTTCAAGTTTTGTTGGGTTTAGGGTTTAGGCCTAAAAAATCGGCCATTCTACCTTAGGTGCACATGATACAATGATCATGGGCTTGCCCATCTTTTAATTTAGATTAGAGCATTCATATTCTCTCCAAGTGTGCAAATAGTGATAGATAGTTTATAGAAACACATTTTGAGTTCTTAAAACCCCATAAAAACTAAAATTTTCAAACAAAATAATACTAATACATTTTGAATTTTCAAAACCCCCAAAAAAAACTAAAATCTCCAAAAAAAATAATACTAATTTTTTTTTGAATTTTCAAAACCCCCAAAAAAATAATAATTTCCAAACAAAACAATACTAATCCATTTTCAATTTTCAAAATCCCCAAAAAACTAAAATTCCCTCACAAAAAACTACTAACCCATTTTGAATTTAAAAAAACCCCCAAAAAACTAAAATTCCCACTCAAAAAAATACTAACCCATTTTGAATTTTTAAAACACCCAAAAATTTACAATTCCCACACAAAAAAATACTAACCCATTTTGAATTTTTAAAACCCCCAAAAATTTACAATTTCCACACAAAAAAAATACTAAACCATTTTGAATTTTTAAAACCCCCAAAAATTTACAATTCCCACACCAAAAAATACTAACCCATTTTGAATTTTTAAAACCCCCAAAAAATTTACAATTTCCACACAAAAAAAAATACTAAACCATTTTGATTTTTTAAAACCCGCAAAAATTTACAATTCCCACACCAAAAAATACTAACCCATTTTGAATTTTTTAAACCCCCAAAAAAATTACAATTCCCACACAAAAAAATACTAATAATTGTCCAATCATTTTGTCACGTTTGTAAAAGTGGGGAAAAAAAAAAGGAGCAATTTCAGATTTTAAACTGCCAATTACAAACTCGAAAAAGCTGCCGATTATGAAGCAGAAACTATCGATCGTGTGCTAGGTAGGTAGGAAATATTTCGGTAGGTACCTAGTCCCCCGTCGGGTAGGGAGGAGGTGGAGAGGGGAGGGGAGCGCGGGCGGTGTTTTGCCGGGCGAGGATGGCTGCTTCGTCTGCTCGAAAGAGCGCTTGCTGCTGCCGACCTCCTTCGTGTGCTTTGCTTGCGGAAAGGTGATCGGATCGGAAGAAAGGCTGGTGTTTTCTGGACTCTTCGGCGGCTAGATTTACGCGGCTCCTCTTGGCGGCCCCACTCAGTGCAGCTGTTGCTGCTGCTCCTGGTGTCGCTGTTACATTTGTGGTCATATCGACAATTGCTGTTGTTGATGAGGTCAGTCTCCACTGCATAATTCCACAACTGGCAAAAACTGCTACCTAAGGGTTCGCAGTGACACATGTTTCCATCTCGTCATCTTTGCCCCGTTCTTTTTTTGTTGGCTATTGGCCATATGTAGAGGAGAGAAAGAGACAGCGACAGAGGGAAATCGAACTTTCTGCAGAGCTTTGTAATGAGGTTTTTGTTTAATATCGTGCATGTTCAAAGGAGGAGCTTAACCGACAAATTGTGGTCTTAAGAAGGTTGTTTGCGAGGTTTTTGTACGAGTGAAGAAAGACGCAAGTAGTTCAGTCACGCTTGGAAGGCAAAACTTCACGGCCATTCTTCTTCGTTTTTCATCTGGTGGAAGGAAACCCTAGTTCTGTGTTCAGCAGGTGCAGTGTGTTTGTTGTGGTGGTGGTGGGATTTGCATCGTCGTTGCTAGAGTTGATAGAGCCAGACAACAGGACCGACTAAATTGAATGAGTCGATTGAGGGAGCGCATAGGCCACTATTGTAGTGGGAGGTTTTCTAGGCTAAAAGCACATACTTTGCACTCGGCTGCAGATACAGGATCAGAGGGGGGTGTGAGCGAGAGTTTAGGAATGGCCAGTGCAGTGGCACCACCTGAGAAGCAAGCTGAGATTTTGAAGGATATGGGAAACCTTTACTTCAAGAAAGAACGCTTTGGTGCTGCCATTGAAGCTTATACCGAGGTATGAATCTCACTGCCTTTTTGTGTTGTTCTATTATTTCAGTTAGTGTGTTCTGTTGCCAGGGTTTATGATTTGCTGGTGCCCCTCCTTGTACTCTTAAGCTTTTTGAAATTGGGGCTCAAGGCCTTCAGGTTCCATTTCTGTTTGTGGGTGCAACTAAATCTCATCTCTAAACTTTTGAAACTTCAATTTCTTATGACATCAAATTCCTTTACTTGGTGGGATCATGGGAGATGGGCCAAACCTCTGTTGTTGTGCTTAATTCTTCCCACTTGTGTTTGAGTTATGAGTGTCAAACCCTCGAATTTTGTTGCCTGTTGAGCTGATATTCTGGATCTGCAACCAATTCTTGATAGTCTAACTGGAGTCTTAAATGATATGGTTTCATCATGTGTTGATTGTGGTGGGATATTTGTTCTGAGGCCAGAATGTTTATTGACCAATTTGGATGATTTGCTGAGCAGGCAATAACTTTATGCCCAAAGGTGCCAGTGTATTGGACAAACCGGGCGCTTTGCCATCGGAGGCGCAAGTAAGAATTCCTGTCATTGCTTCCCTCTTTCTTCCCAATGCAATTTTCATATTTTTATGGGAATGGGGAGGTTGTCTGTAAGGATGCTTGTGTTTTAGGAACTGGATTTTGCAAACTGATTTTTAGTTTGTGATTTGTATTCAGAGCACTTGGGTATACCTGCTCTCTTAAGGGTTATTTGAATGGCAATGAAGATTAAGATTTGCTAAGTCAGAAGGATGTAACTTCTCTGTCATATCTTGTGTTAGAGCACTAGAGGGTAGTAAGCTCGTATATTTCTTTTCTGTATGATGGTCGGTTGAAAGAGCTGGGCATCTCCTAGTGTGTCTTGGAGTGGACAATTTGAGAAGGTGGAACCTCATATGAAGCAACACAATGTGTGCTTTGAAGGAAAAAGACGTAATGGGTATTCTGGTTGTGCAGTGCATGGGATCTTGTTGAAGCTGATTGCCGGAAAGCCTTGGAGCTAGACAATGGTTCTACCAAGGTTAGAATTTGCTACCAAGCTGTCATCAACTTGGAGGTTGTTGTCTGCAAAGTATGCCATATGCTACAGTGCATTGAGGCAAACCAAAAACTGAACAGTTTCTTGTAATTAGTGTACATTCAATTAAGATGCAGGAAGATTTTGTATATTTTGTGCCCTGAAACTTGTAAAATATGGGATCTTGGTTGATCTGGTGGTGATATGGCATTTGTGCATACATTGTCTTAAGGGACATTACCTTTCTCTTACTTCTGGATTGAAGCATAGAATGTTCATCATGGGCTTGCTGGGGTGCAGGCGCACTACATGTTGGGGTTAGCACTATTGCAAGGAAAGCATTATGGCAATGCTATTTCTGAACTGGAGAAGGTTGGTAACAACTTTCTTTAAACAAATTTTTCCTGTTTCTCATAAACAAAAGACATGCTTTGGTGTGGTCTATTTGCCAGCTCTGCACTTTATGGAGCACAATGAAAGGGTAGTATTCAGTAGAATATTTATACCCCTTTTGTTTCCTTTTTCCTGTTTTTCAAATAAGGGACTTACGATTTGTTCCTGGAAGTAGGCTTTGGAGCTAGGACGAACTGGAAAGTCAGGAAGTTATATGGTTGAAGAGATTTGGCAAGAGCTGGTTAAAGCTCGTTATAGTGAGTGGGAGCAATCAGCATCAGTTCGACGGCACCAACAGCAGGAGTTGAAGTATGTCTACATGAATGTTGCAGTTCATCCTTTAACTTGGTTGCTTTCAAAGTCTTGCTTTTTTTACTGAGAAAGAGAGATGATTGTGTTTTGAGCTACTGAAAGTAATGAGGGCAGGCAAGGTTGTGATAGTTGTCAAAGCTGGTTTATATAACAACATTTTTGCATGTTTTGTCCTGCCTTATGGCATGTGGGTGGTGGAGTTAATTTTACTGTTCCTGTTACTATTGGAGAAAATCCAATTGTAACATCTGTACTTATTCATGTTGCATAGTATGAACTGACTTTTGTTGTGGATATTTTTCAGGGAGTGTTGTACTCGTCTTCTGCGCCAAGAATATGACAAAAATGTTCAGGAGCTTAATGATGCCCAACCAGATCACATGGATGAGGGGCCTGATGGTGTGATTGACATTAGTGATGATGATTCAACAACTGCCCTATCTGAGGCATACTTCCCCTCTGAAAGAAAGGAAGCCCAACTTTTGTCCAACCAGCAGAAAATTTCAGAACTCTCTAAGCATAATGGGGAATATCAGGAGCGTCTTCAGACTCTTTCTGATGTATTTGAAAAGGCCAGTGCACCAGATAGGTCTGCTGAGGTGGGTTTTGTCCTTTGAACAAGTTTCTCAAGTTTGAGCCTTTCAGTCAAGGTCATCAGAAATGTCTGCTGATGGCTTCCAGTGATTTGTTGTAGGTCTTCTGTGAGATGCAGAGAAGCATAGCTCATTAGGTTACATTTTTTGTGCAACTTGAAATTTAGCAACAAGTTTCCTGCTCTCTTTAGCCATTTGAAACAGTGGCATTTATTTATTGGACAGTTTTGATTGAGAATTGGTGGCACTTAATGATGGGTATGAGGCAGGTACCGGATCACTTCTGTTGCAAAATAACGATGGACATTTTCAGAGACCCAGTTATTACCCCAAGTGGTATCACCTATGAGAGGTCTGCACTTTTGGAACATCTTCGGAAGGTCAGTCTAATCTTTTGTTCTTCCACCCCCTGTTTCTTCTATGATAAGTGACAACATTCCAGACTTATCAACTTGCTCTGGCAGATTCTTAAAGTTTTGCCTTGCAATGTAGAGATGTAATTGTCAACGATACAGTCCACTTAACGTGTCATAGCAGATGGTCTTGTTAATTGTGAACGTGGAACCAAAGTTAAGATCAGTAGCTTCAAGGTTTCTGTATTTGAAGAGGCTGATCAGGCACCATGCATAGAAATTCAGTTTGATCAAATGAAAGCTGGTTAGATAATGAGGGCAAGTAGGGAGAGAGAGATGAGATACAAGGTGTGGTATCGTCATTCTTTCCTCATGTGTTGGACTAAGTGCAAATTTTGGTCTTCCAATGCAGGTAGGAAATTTTGATCCCTTAACAAGGGCACCCTTGACTCCAGAACAAGTGTTTCCAAATTTGGCACTCAAGGAAGCAGTTCAAGCATTTCTTGCAGAGCATGGTTGGGCCTACAAATTATACTAGTACCCGCTCTTTGTATACACACAAATTTGTAATTGTAACTCCTAGGTTAGCATGAGATTAGAATTCAGAAGTTAACAAGAGGGAAGGTTTATCTTGCACTTGAAGATCATCTGCCTCACAGATGAGGTATTAGATTAGAGAGTAAGATAGTGAGCTTTCTTTAATAGAGGAAAGTATCAACCATACCAGGGAGTTACTAGACTGGAGTTCAGTACTTTTCCTTTATACTGAAGTCAGAAGGTAACAAAAGCAATTTTTTCTTGAAAGAAAGATCCTCTGCACCATAAGTGCAGTATTAGATTAGAAAGTTCAATTGGAAGCTTTCTTTCATATAGGAATGTGTGGATCATAGCATTGAGGTCTTAGACTGGATTTCCTTCATATTTATCAGCTCAAAGATGAGCATACAGTGGGATTGTGTGAGATATGGCTCTCAAGCAAACAGGTTTTACCCTGGATTTGTCCTGAATTCAGTGAATTTTATACTAAAAGTGGCATGGCACACAATTCCCTTCTGCAAGAGAAATGATTATGCTACTGGTTTGTTTCTGTCATCAGTGAGATTGTACATTGGGGTGTTACAACATCTTGTTTGCTTTTCATTGGAGCAGGATTTGTCCAGTAATGTCTATATAGATTTGAACTTTGTGCTCCAGTGTCTTGCATATGTTATGCTTGTTGGTCTGCAGATTCTGGTGATTTGATGTCTTCGGGGCAAGTTTGTTGTTGATCTGTCGACTCTTCAATTGGATGTATCTTCACCGAGTCTATTGCTGGTCTGCTCGAAGGATGCCGTGATTGGATGTATTTTTAGCAATTTCATTCGGTCTGCTCTGTGGACTCTGCAATTGGATGCTTTCAGAGAAAGTTCATGCTGGTTGAATGCCACATCCTCATTTCCAATTTAAGATATCGAGGTAAAGTGCATTAAAAAATGCAGCAACCCTCTTGACTTGGAAAACATTCTTCCAGAATTCAAAGTATCAAGGTAAAGTGCATTAAAAAATGCGGCAACCCTCTTGACTCGGAAAACATTCTTCCAGAATTAAAGGTATCAAGGGAAAGTAGGTCAAGAAATGCAGTAACACTTGTTTCTTGAAAAGTATTCCTCCAGAATTCAAAAGTATCAAGGAAAGTATGCCAACAAATGCAGCAATTCTTTTAGCTTGAAAAACATTCTTGCAGAATTTAAAGTGTAAAGGGAAAATGCAGCAACATGCAGCAACTCTCTTCACCTTTTTTACGTGAAAAGGAATTGTGTACAAGAGGTTGCATAGCTCTGGAGCTTACATGCAGCTTCAGCCCACACTTTCATTGAATTTCTTCAACACTCCACTCTTGTTTTCCTCACACAAGCTATCTTCAAAATAGCCATGTGTTGTTGGGCACAAGATCCTTGGAACATGTCAACTTACCTGCACAAATATTCACACCAATTTTTGCTTTTGATCCTTCTCTCATCTGCATCATCATGATGTGCAATTTTGGCTTAGCATTTTTCAAATAAAGATGACAAATTTTTGCTTCTTCTCATGTGGAAAAAAGGATGTTGAACAAAGAGGACAAATTTGTGGCTTTTTCTCGTGTGGAAAAACAAAAAGATGATGAAATGAAGGAAGACTTCACATTATGTCCAAGAGTATAATCATTACCAAATTGTTGCATATAGGTTGTTAGTTAGTGTTCAAGAGTACAATTGGGATGTGGTACCCGAATTCTGTCCAAGAGTACGTGTGTTACCAAATTCTGGGTTGGTAATACATCCCTAAATTGATTCCAGCTTGAGATGCTTCACATGAAAGTTATTACCTAAGCTAGTTATTTTATTCTCATCTATCTAGTCACAACTACACCAAAATCTAATTGCATAATGAGATATATAATGTTTTCAATTGCAACTGCTATATGTACAGAGACCTCTTGGAAGGGTGAGAGATTAGGCACATCAGGAGAAGATAGGCAAGAGGTTGTTGGTAAACGTAGAGCTAGATTATTAGAGAGAAAATAGCATGTAGAAAGGGTTTACAAGTAAGTTTGTAGGTAGGCGCATCAGGAGAAGATCGGCAAGAGGTTGGTATACATTGAGTTAGATTATTAGAGAGAAAATAGCATGTAGAAAGGGTTTACAAGAAGGTTTGTAGGTAGGTAGATCTCACTGGATAAGACAGATAGACATCACTTACTTTGTTATATAGATGTAGTTCCCAAGTATATAGACCTTGTCTATCAATGAATCAAACTAAACATTATTCATTTGCAGTGGTTTCACTTGTATCTTCTGTTTATCACCTTTTTTCAGAGTGGCACATGTGCCATGTTGCATATACATTATACACTATAAAACATAGGCGAAGCTTTTGTTACATTACCTAAGCTTTTGGCGTGACAACACTCCACAATTGCACATTTTAATCACATGTTTTCATGATGAGAAGGGAAAAAGTCACCTAAGGAAGGGATGCATCCAACACCTCTCAGTAAAACTTGGTTGGCAAACTTGGGTGTTATTCTTCTTGGCAAACTGAAGAACGAACCAAATGTTGAAAAGTTCCAAAGTACACTCCATAGGGATTGAACTCACAACCCATCTCACATGGCACCTGGGAGCCCCAACAACTTGGCTACAGGTTGTCAACTTAGGTCATATTATTATAGGTAGTCTTTTGTTCCAGTTAGTACCAAAACCATTAAATCCCCCTGCAATCTATGCACCATAACGATTGACCAAAAGAAGAGTCTGCAAGCAACGCACCAGCTTGATAGATAACAAACAGTTGCCTGGATGTTGTTCCTTGTTGCAGAAACCAGCAGGCATCACTTTTCCACTTTGTAACAACTTTCTGAAGGTTCAGATTCACAAGAACCTCTCTCTTGATGTCACTGTGCGGGATGATGTGAATATCGGTGACACTTTTCTGAACTGTTGAACATGGGGGGACATACTTTTGAAATTTGACAACTTGAAGGCCATTTTGTTTGTAAATTTCTAAGGTAATGTACATGACTATAATGCTGAAGTGTACAAGAAAGAATAATGTCAGACTATGGGAAGACTTGAGGAAACATACAAGCTTGCAGCAAACACAATATCACGCTTGATAGCATTTGATGCATCCTCCATTTTTTTGAGGAGGGTGGAATCCCCCATGATGCGGGCAGCATTCCGAAGTTCACGACAAGTTTCATCCAACCTCACAATTGTACGCACTATAGAACCTTCTGGAACATCTGTGAGCTCACAAATATCAGCAAATGGAGTTCCCTGCACAGATCAAAACATGGAAATCCATCAGTTTCCAGTCACCCAGAGTGTACCAAGAGCTTTGTATGGGGGGCAAAGCAGCATCACTACTGAAAGGCTTTTGTCATCTCATATGTGCAGGGAAGTTTTTATGCACATGGCATGACATTTTAACTCCCCAACCACAAAATCTTGTTTGGTCTTTGTAATAACAAGCTTCTGCATTGAGTGGATGCCCTTCTTAAGATGGCTGAAAAGTGGGCTTCATGGATGAGGAAAAACCTTAGCCCACTCGTAGACAACTTCAACAAGACCAAATTTGAGCGTGTCAGAGGCATAGTCTTCAGGATTGATGGGAAGGCCAAAGCTTGCTTGCACGTCCCCTAGCCGCAGTGCTGTATTGTGAAGTCTGATCAACACCAATAATCACAAACAAAAACAGTCAGCAAAACAAGAATTGGTAAATTATCTCCAGCTATCAACATCATCAGGCACAGCACCACAAGTTTGAACATGTGAAATCCCAATGCTCAAAACCATTCTTAAAGAAATAGCTCACAGACATGTTTTGAGATCTATTACTGATATCCACTGCTATGTCGTTACATTGAAATTTGCTGATTGGTAGACTCAAATTGTGTTTAGGCAGGGTGTTTCCTGGTCTGAAAAGGATCAACATGTTCATAGTTGCCTCAGCATGTTGAGGGACACAGTGCCATCAACAGCGTTGACAGATGAGGCTTTAATCCAAGTTAAACTTCCCATACATCTACTGTTAGGAGTTCCTTAGCATCAACAAATTTGGCAACTACAGATAAGCCTTTGCATGAGAGTTGGAAAGCTCAGAGCTTGGATTCAAGTTGCAGTGTGAGGTCTACAGTAAGGACAGTTTTGTCTCAGACTTATGTTCAGGACTTCCACTGCATGCATATAACCACCTGTATTTTCAGCAATAAAAAATTCAGGACCATGTTCACACCCACTTTTGAAAAGAATATAAGATCATGGGGGACATTTTTCTTCCTCCCAAAAGCACAACAAATTGAGCCCAGTGTAGAATCAGTGTTGGGAGTACCGGTCCTTAGCCTCAGCAAGGCGAGGGGTCAGCAGAGGCTTGCTTGCTTCTTTCTGTTGGAAAACAAGTGCAGATAGGAGTGCAACGGCCTCTGCAGGAGAAAGGTGGTCAAGTTGGTTATCAAACAAGCACTCTGTAGCAATAAGTTCATCACTGCTGTTGATCTCACATGCTACACGTCCCTTCAATTGCACCACCAAATCTGTGTCGATGTACCCAACATGCTGCAGCACCTCTATCTGGACACCATACAAAATGATAATCAGTAACTGACACAATCGACCCACCTGCTAGTTGATGAATTAGTCAAATGACAGATTTCCACTGGCCAAGTTCATTAGAAATACCACAAAGCTGCATCCAGTAAAACCATGAGAAATCAACTTTCAAGCTAGTTGAAATTGGTGCAAGATAGTAGAGGTACCCGCTGTTGAAAATCAGGCATCTGTTGGAGTGCTGCATCAGAGAGCTCATATTTCAGTTGCTTCACTCTCTCTTTCAACTGTTGCTGATTTCGCATCAATGTATAGTGTTCCTGCAACTTCGGGCAGCGGTGACATTTATTTTGTGCCATCACTTCCAACAGTGACTGTCTTCTCCGGTATTGCTCCACTATCTCCAAGTCATTCAACTTCAAATCTGGCCCATAGTAACAAGCAGCCAAGAGAAATTCATAGATATTGAGCATTCTCAGGTTACTATCTTCAATTCCAAACACACAACATTTGCACAACAATCATAACAAAGTCTAGATACAAAATGACCATGCTTTGTCATCCCTAAAACTAAGAAGAGTGGAAGGAGGATACGTATTGTGAGACACCAATACCTTTTATGGCGTCAAGAGCAGGTGGATCTTGACCTGGATGCTCCTGTTCAAGCTCCAAAAGCTGCTGAATTACAGATGAGAATGCAGCACTACTTGCTTCTTCAAGAAGACGGACAGAATCAACACGGATTTTGGCTTTGCACATGATCAAGAAGCCCTGGCTGTCAACTTCCATAGCAACAAACCCGACCCCTCCCACCGTTCCATAATGAGGAAGTGTGATCTTCATAACACCCCTACCTTTACCTTTACCCCCACTTGTTACCATGTAGTCATCATCCATGTCCCGGTTTCCCTTTCTGGTGATGAAGTAACCCTCTTGAGCTACACTGTTACTTGCTTTTGGTTCTGCAGACTTTTCAGCATGTTTCCCTGCAGTTGTTGGAATGGGTGCTCGGTGTAATGCAACTACAACTGTAGTTTTATTAAGTCCAGTTGCCCCTCTCACTACCACCCCAAGGGTGGGGACTGGAACCTGAAAAACATAAGCAATAACAGAGTGGATCATTCTTACTTGTGTCTTAAGCTTTTAAAAGACAAGACATTCCATAACAAACTGAAATCCCATTGGTGATTGTCCATTTCCCGTAATCCTTTACATACTACATGTTGTGACATACCAACTGTAATTTCACACTGGCAGTTATCACTGTGAAAATAGGAAACCCCACAGGAACATATGACAAGTGAGGGGGGCAGACTTCAGTTGCTTACAATAGGAGTCTTAACAACTACAACCCTGCCTGGAACAAGAGATTGCTGTGCTGCCCGAGACTGCATCACTGCTTCTTGAATTCGGTCACCCAATTTTTCAGCTTCTAATGCCACATTGTAATACTCCTCGATTGTTGGCTCCCCCAATATACAGCTTGAACACCAAAAACACACGCTTGACACATTGATTACTGTTGAAAATGGAAGGCAGGAGGAAAATTGTCCCCATCTTAAACAAGAAAAAACAGCTGAAGCTTCTACCATCAAATATTGAGAGTTGGGATCTCCAGCCTCCACCTCCCTCATAAGGGGGATAAACTTTGTACTGTAAAAATCAAGTCGCAAATCAATCACAATATAGCATGAGACTCACTCAATTTTGACATTCATTTTTGACAGAGCACCTTCACGTTCCAGAAGCTGTCTCTGTTGCTCGGGAAGTGCACGCTGGGCATGAAACTCTGCAAAACTTCGCTTCAGCATATCCTCAACCTGCACTCAGGCACCCAGCACAGACATCATTTTACTCTTCCCATACTTCCAACACTGCAGTTGAGATGCTTTAGACTCAATGAAACTCAATTACAAATCTTTCTGCCAGGAAAAGCATATCAAGAGTGGCTGTATGTCCTTGTTGTACAACACAGCAGATGTGTACTTTGAGGTCTTCCACCCGGAGGAGGTTGAGAATCATGCTGTAGGTGAGGCGGAACTGCGATTCCAGCTTTGTTGGGTTTCCCGTCAACAAACGGCGCAAGTCTCCTTCTTCAGGAATGTCATCCCAGCACATAACCACTACTGTGCCAACCTGTGTGGACCTCTCAATCTTTAGTTCTAATTTCTGGACAAAGGCTTTGTTGGAGAGGGCAAAACATGCTTGCCTCAAAGAGGAGAAGCTCAAGAGCACATTACACTTTCAAGTCCAGAGCATGACTCAAGTCTGTGACTGTCCCTCAGATCTAAAAGAGCTTTGGAGTACAGATGTACAAAACTAAGTAGCCAATGCCAGTGGAAAGCCTGAAGAACTTATTTGACCAGCAGAAAAAAATACATAATGAAGAGATTGAATCTGCCACTTATACAAGATACTAGGTCACACAAGAAATAAATGACAGAAAGAAAACCTTATCAAGACCACGGCGGCCTGCACGGCCTGCCATTTGAGTGTACTCGCCTGGCAGAAGTTGACGGAAGGACTTCCCATCATGTTTGCGTAAACCATGAAATGCTACCTGCATGGTCCCACAACCAGGCTTTTAAGAAAAGACTGCAAATTACAGAAACTCATTTCATTCCTTACAGCTCAAGGTGCATTTAATAAGTACATGTAGGTAAATATAAGGATGAAAGAATTACGCACTGTTCGAGCAGGGGCATTTACACCCATTGCAAATGTCTCCGTTGAGAATAAAACCTGAAAAATGAGGATCAAGAATGCTTAATATTTCTCCTCCATGGGTAAATCTACAAAAGGGTAGCTGAAATTCATCACATGTCATCCCATTCACCAAAGGCAGATCAACTGAAAACTTCTGTATAATTACTTAAGATTTGAGGAAAACTGAATAGAATTGAGTGTTGACCTCATAATTAGGTTATTCCAGATTCCAGACTTGACAATCTACCAATGAACAGGGAAAACATACCACACATGAAAAGTATCATTTCCTCAGCAAGACATCAGCACAATGTCTAAGCTTATCTGACATCAGCACCATGTCTAAGCTTGTCTGTCCTTGTGCATACACACATAGTATAACCCAAGTATGATCCTCAGTGACCAACCACCAAAAGGACCACTCTCTTGCACAATAGACCTTTGTGCTGGATGAAACATAGCAGAGTGGTTTTGCATTGCAATCTGAGCAAACCAAACCATCCCTGGAAAATGATATCAAAGTCAAGCTAAGAGAGCAAACCTTGATGACCCCACGGCAAAATAGCATCTCAACAACTTCTTTCACAATGGGCAACAACCCTGCATGGTGAACTCCAATCCCCCTCTTCAACAAATCCTCAACCCGCAAAACCTGTACAAAATAGCATCAGATGATGATGTTGCCAATCAGGAGGTTGATTGATAATATTGGTTTGACCAAAACTAGGACCATATTGGCACCATATTTACTGTACCTGGGGTAATCGCCGGTCAGATCCTTTCAATCGTGAAAAAGCCCTATCGCAGAAGACCCGGATTGCACTCTTCTCTGATCCTGAGGTTAAATCAGCTGCTGTCAAACTATCCACTGATTGGTCACAACGATTCTTTGAGAAACAGAAGACCACCACCTGTGATGAAGCAGACACAGATCAAATACTAAGAAACATGTTCACACAGTACTTATCTTCTCAAGAATGGATATTTGTATTTCAGGTTCAGGTGTGGAGGAGCACTTAATGAGGGAATTCAAAGAGAAGGTATCGATCTTAACATACTGGAAGCAAGCCCTTCTTGAGAAGTCTGTTAACAAATGAATACCACTGTGACGTCTCTGACCTCCAGCCACCACTGTTTCCCCTTTGTGCCACCTGAATAACTGCTCGTGCTTGTTGTTTACTAGTTGGACCCTTTTGACCACCCCCACCACCTCGACCTCCTCCCCGGCCTTGACTGCCCCCACCACCACCTCGACCGCCTCCCCGACCTTGCCCACCACCACCACCTCCTCCTCCTTGGCCAGGTCCAGAGCCTGTTCCAATCTTGGTGGTCTTAGCATTGTGTGCTTCACGTGCTTCCTTCACGCCTTGTGGTAAGAATGTCTGTTGGTCACAAATCTTGTACAGTTCCCCCCCATAGTACAAGCAGTGCTCCAGGGGAACTGGTCTGCGCCTTGTTCTGCCAAGAGAAGTACCACCAATTAGAGATTGCTTGCAAGAAACTCAATTCCCTCCAAACCTTACCAATACTTTAAAAAGAAGAAAAATTTAAATTCTGAACCTAATCCTTACCCTGTAACATAGATCTTTTTGTGCTTTGTCCTCCCTATCCAATCAGCAAATTCGAAGGTGTTTGGAACCTAAGAGAGGAATCTCAACAAGTCAAAGAATGAGAGTGCTATTTACTCAGTTCAAGCCAGTGACATGGACAAGAAAAAAAGACCATTGCAAAGAATCAGCACTCCATTGGTCAAGATCACATCTGAAGCAAGTGGTTGTTCTGTCAAGTATCTGATGAGGCTCACTTATTGTTATAAGCATGAACTAAAATGGTAGTCAGGGTCTTAAAAACATACAGTGGCAGATAAGAGGACCAGGTTGACATGAGGAGGTAACATGATGATGACCTCCTCCCACACAACACCACGCTCAATATCATTCACATAATGCACTTCATCAAATATGACCTGCTCTCACATATTGTATGTACATATAATCAGGTCAGGCTTCCCCATCACAATCTTGAGAAACACCAAAACCAAAAAATTGTAGATCAAGACCTTCAGAGAAAACTGTCCAATTAGTTCTTGATTCTCACCTCTGCATCACAGGAAGTAGCCACATGATTGCAAATTCATGGTCCAAAATGCTTAATGACATACCCATTCAATATCACGAACTATGTCAGCACCTTTGTAAAGCATTGAGCGCAAGATTTCAGTGGTCATGATGAGACAGGATGCTTCAGGCCTCAGGCTGACATCTCCAGTTAGAAGACCCACATCAAATTTCTCACTGAAGTCACGGTACTTTTGGTTGCTGATTGTCTTGATTGGTGATGTGTAAACTGCCCGTGTGCAATGCTGCCCTCAGGCCACAGTCATTGTCACCCATATTTCATAATCAGAATGACATAGAGGGAGGGTACAGCACCAGAACAAAGTAAAACCTCCCAGTAAACCCTATGACTTAGATATTCAAAAGATGTCTCAGCATTCAGGGGAACAAAAGAAGAAAGATGACACTTCACAACATTGGCTACCAGCTTAGACTGCTAATGGAAAATCCCTGAAATCAAACACTTGATCCATCATCAAAACTCATGAGGTCACATGTCTCAGAAAACCAAAGTATCAAAAACAGATCAGAACAGCAAACAGCAAGCAACAAACATATCTCAAACAGCCATGGCATCCCAATGTATTCCCGCAGGAACAAGAGGTCATTGAAGTTGTGGAAGAAGGCTCACTTTGGCTGCCAATGCAAAGGCATACTCTGCAACCACTGTCTTCCCTGCTGAGGTATGAGCTGCCACAAACACCGATTCATTCCTTTCCAAGTGATATATTGCCTACACTCAGAATATTGAACCACCAATGAGTGCACCACTCAAAGAGGAGTGAGAAATCAATTGTTCGTGAAGCCTGCATAGATTGTTATGAAATACCACTTGGTCATAGCAAAACTCTCTTTCAAAAAAGGGTTTTGCAAGTCATTTTTGAAACAGAAGACCAACCTCCTTTTGGAAAGTGTCCAGCTCAAAGGGGAAGGTGAGAGCCATGTCTGGGACAAGATTCAGAAAATTGCTGGCAATGTCCTCCACTCCCTCCATCACTGCCCATACCTGCACAACAGATTTTACAATTACCAAAACTGAAGATCTCCAATACCATCTATGAAGACTGAAACTCAATGGTCTCCAAAGACACCAGCACCATCATAGACTACAGATATGCTGAGAACATAGTGTAACAAATGCCGGTAGCTACCTCTTGGTTCTTTGCTTGTTTCCTCAAGTCTTCTGTTGCAGACAGTACTGCAGCTTTGAGGTCACCCAGAGCCTCCTCAAGTGCCATGTCTTGTGCTGCAGGAGTCTGCCCATGTTCAAAGCCATCTGAAAATACTATATTGGCCTCCTTGGAAATCAAATCTGAAAATCAAAACCCAGCATCTCCTCAGGACAGTTGTTGAATTCAGTTCTGATTACAACCTATAAATGCAGTGCTATGCCTTATTGAGCTCATCCTTCTATTTCAGGAGCCTTCAGCAAAAGACAAAACCCACACAGTTCCATCAACACAAGATCCCATCCCTATCAAAAGTCTCAAATCCAGACCTCCCTCTTCCGCATCATCACTTTCCTCAGATTCACTGCTTTGCTCCCAAGCCTTCTTGAACAGCTCATCAAACTGCAACAGTCCTCCATCCTGAAATCGCAAGAAAAGCATACCCAAAGGCCAAGTGTCAATAGAGAAAGTCTTTTTGCTTCCAATTCTCATATGACTAAACACATGCTGATACTTTCTATCCCAGTTTTCCAACAAGGAATGCAAGCCATCAGCAGGAGATTTCAATGCTCACCGTAGATAGGGATAATATTTTCTCTGAATCTTTTGAGACTGCAGGGATGGCGATGTCATCAACACTTTTTGAACCTTTACACTGCAGAAAAGGCTGCAATTATAAAAGACACATGAATCTTCTCGTGTAAGTATTGTGAACCCTCCATACTTATAATTTGAGTTGACCAGAATAGAACTTGTGGGATGATCTGATAAGAAGTTAATGAAATTGCAAACCAAACATCAAGAGACCATAACAGCACCCTTTGGGAACAAGGGAAGTGAAACAACAGGAAAAAACTTTAAAAGCAGTGATAACAATAGCAACAGTCAGAAAAGGACTCAAATACAAAAGACAGAAACAAACTGTGGTTAAAGTTGTTCATTTCCCACTAAAGAAAGAAATGAACTACTTCATATTTAGTACTGCACCTGCTTAATCATGCAACCAGAAATCAGATTAAATAAAGTAAGATCAAATTTACAGACCTCCACTGACCCAAAGTCAATGCCATGCTTGAAACCGGGTGGCACTGTTTGCAAAGGACCTCCTTCAAGGACTTCATGAAACCAGTTCCCATTCAGTGCTCCTTCCAGAATGACTTTGCTAGAGGATTGAGGAGGATCAATGCCACCAGGATTAAATGGGCGGTTATTGGTGCTTCCTCTAAGAAAATCTTCTGGAGCACCTGGCTTCCGCAAAGTTGATGATGAGTTCTGGGCCTTCAAGTTTGCGTATTCTGTCTCCACCTAGCCCGCATGTCCCTCAACTTCAAACTATGACTTTCCTCACTCTCCCCTGCTACTTTTCAAGAACATCTTTTGACCCCACAAAAATAATCTCCTGGAAGAGCATACCAAAGCTTAGGTTTTATGACTTCACCAACAAAAGTATTAAGGCCTACCCACCTCCTCAAAGTCTGGAATCCATTCTGCAATAGAGCTCCCGCCAATATCTTCGCCAGGTTTTTTCCCACGTCTGTAGGGGGGTTCCCAGACTGGAACAACTGCAAACCGTGACAACATGGGCTGTAATTGTTTTTCCCCTTCGCCAAACCAATCAAAGTCCCACATTTTCCCACATTTTGCAACGTCACTGGCATCCTCATCAAGGAATGGAGTCAAGTACTCCTTCTCAACATCTTGGAGAACACTGTCAGGAGTCTCTGGTGGGAATGGGGGCGGCTGCACCCATGCAACAAAAACACATGGTTAGCAATCTAAAGCTGATGAAGAAGAGAGTACCTACCGTTGAGGAGGAGGTTCTGACTATGCTCAGTAGTTATGATGTTCAATGGAGAATTACTTTTCTGGCAAGCAATAGAAGAATTGTACTGCACATAAAATCAACTAAAACATGAGAGAATTCATTACAAGAGTCTCCACATCCCAATCCCTGAATACAACTCTTTCATGAACTTCTCACCCTGTGTATGACACAGCTGAACTATACAAAATGCAAAGAAAATATTTCTCATGTCCAAGCCAAAACATGAGTCAGACATACATATGAGATTGCAGAGAAAAACTCCAAAAGAAGCACATTGAAGGTAAAACCTCTTGAGTCAGTTCGAGCAAAACCCAAAATGGAAATAACAAAGAACTGAGCACAGTCATAAGCTTGAAAGTGTTGTTCACAAAGTGTCAGACAATCAATCAAACAATCACCTTCATCATGATTGAATAATACTAAAACATCAAGTTCAACAGCATACTGCAAGAGCTTGAAATAAACAAAGTAATACGCAACTTTCACATAAAGTGCTACAGAAGCTCAAAACTCCTGACCAGATCATTTGCAAAACAATGACAATGACAAGGTGATGCTTACAAGAACAAGTTGTGGGAGTTTATCATATGGAGTCTCCTTGCAGACAGATGGCAAAGGAACAACGCTAAGATGGCCACTGTAGCCATTCATTACAACTTTGAAGGGATAGTCTCCTCCTGCATGAATCATACAGAGAATCCACAAAATTCTGACAAGTGAGATCTTTGCATGCCTGTGTATATATAGCAACAACAAAGTTCACATCATCACCAACAGTCCAACAATGCGTGAAAAATATGCAAAGCAAACTCTTCTTATCACTTGTGCTGCAAGAAAGAAAGCAAGAGAAAAAAAATTCAACCATTATTGTTGCTCTTCCAATTGAGACAAAAAGAATCAATGGTGGTGAGAGTAGTGGTAGCAATTTCTTTCTTTCTCTGAGGCTGGTTGTGAAATCGCTGCTGTATTTAAGCTTCACTTCTTCACTGGAACTTGTAAAACAGCCAGTTTTTCTTCTTCTTCGTGCCACCACGTTTTCGGCACGGAAGCAGAAGCAGAGGCAGCAGAAGGAGAAGCAGAAGCAGAATTCATCTCCGTATCTTAGACAAAAAAACATATTGAGGAATCCTCAAGAGGAAACTCGGGATGTCGTCAGATCGTAAAGCGAAAGAAGTCGAAATCGCAAAAGAAAAAAAATGAAACATGCATGCGTAAAGTACCTAGACGAGACGCCATTGCGAGCTTCGCACCACGTCTCGTGCATTCGATCGTCAACGACTCCGACTTCCGTCGTCTCAAAAGACCGCAAAATCTCTCTCCACCACGACTCCTGCATTCGATCAGCAACTCCGACCTCCGATTTCTCAAAAGACAACAAGCTCTCTCTCTCTCTCTCTCTCTCTCTCTCTCGTGCTATCGCAGGAGGGATTAGGGTTTGCCGCTCTGTCTCTCTCTAGCAGTAGGGGGTTAGGGTTTGGTGCGCAAGACAGAATGCACTTTGACAAAGGTCCTTGCATGTCACGAGATATTTCACAACGGTCAGAAACTCTCTCTCCTCTCGGAAGGTTGCGAAAGGGACTTCAGTTGCAGTTTCTCCCCGAGCTTTATTTTTGTTGTTTGTTTACTGATGATATGCCTGGGGCATGGTTGTTGCGTCGGATGGAGTAGCAGCAGGATGTATGTGCTTGCTGTCTGCAAATCATGGAGTAACAGCAGCAGCAGCAGGATGTGTGCTTCTCTTCCCAAGCTTTTTTCAAGATGTGAGTGATGAAGCTGAAGTGTTTTTGGCACCGTGGCTTCTTCGCATTCTGTGATGCTTATCTCTCGTGATGAGAGATGGTGCTGGCATTCAACTCCATGGTGGATTCTCTGGAGAAGGAGATGAAACAGTTTGCAGGTCAGCAAGATTTCTCTCTCTCTACTTCTTTGCATTTGATAGTTGGCAAAAGCAGCAGGGTATTGCATTCAGACAGGCCATTGTTTTTTTTTCTTCTTGAATACCAACTCGGCGTGAGTAGTGGATGGATCAGTTGTGTAAATAGCAATGTGATGCAGCAACTGCTCCCCAGAAATCTTCTGTCGATTAGGAGGAGGAATGCACTTGTCCAAGCACAAACCCCGTCCTAAGGTAGAAACCCATGACGCCAATAATGTACACAGCAACACCAGCTGCTGATTTCTATTGTGTGAAATCGGTGTAGCAGCATCCAGAAATCCAGAATGATGAAGACTGTTTTCTTGCATGTGCCTGGTGCAAATTCTCTATGATATTTCTTGCAGAAAATTTCCAGTTTCTGGTCATTACTGCACTGCACAACTTTAGCTAGAAAACTCCAATATGAGTTTTAATATTACTTGGACTACTCTTCGACCTGTTATACCCCACTTTGCAGGTTCACTTGTATAGTGGTTTGCCCGAAATGTGGGTGGGTTGTTGTATGCATATCTACACCCTTCCTTTGGAGCTAATCAAGTCATTGGGTTGTCATGGCAGCTCGTCTCTGGTATTCTGATGGAGGTGATCATGATTTAACACTTTGTGAATGACTCTCAGAAGGTTATGACTGCAGTCAGTGTTGTGTTACCTTCAAAGTGTTGTGGAGACTTCTGTGCAATCTCATTCAGGATGTTTCACTTTGTTTCCAAATGTGATTGCTTCTCTTGATGACCAAATCATTACGTAAGTTCAAATTGTCTTTTGAGCAATTTTTAATGTTTGTCCAGTTGTATACCTCTTTGCAGCTTCACTTGTATAATGGTTTGCCCGAAGGTTGGGTGGATTGCCATGTCAATATCTATACCCATTATCCAGAGCTGATGAAGTCATTGGGTTGTCATGGCAACTCGTCACTGCTACTCATGATGAAGGTGATGATCATCTAACACTTTGTGAATGACTCTTAGTTGGGAGGAGTTATAGTGCATTTGTCTATACTTGCTAATATATCTAACAAATAAGGAATTATCAAAATGCGCATTGTTTGTTGGCTATGCTTGTAAAGGAGAGAGATTATGAAACAATCAGGTTTTCATTTGGTCACACATTTTGAGGAATGTCCACCACGTCTGCTAATGAATTTGTGAATTCAATTTGTGGGAACATAAAAGGCACTTCTCCTATTATGATTGTTGTTGGTTTGAACCAGTGCTATCCAATTCTAGCTTTTGAACATAACAATGTTCTTGGTTTTAACTTTTCTTTTAAAAATTCTTAGAACCTCTAGTTCTTGTCCAAGCTAATTTTTTTCAAAATTTTGATTGAACCTCAAGTCTAAAAGTCTAGTTGTTAGATCTCAAATTATTAAGCCCTCCAAAGCATGTCCAATTCCAAAACAAGTCCATTCAAGCTATGTTTTGTTTTTAAATTTACAACCTTGTGTCCAACAAATAGGAGCCAAACACCATCGGTTTGAACTTGCCATATGGCAAAAATCCATTAGATGAGGAGAAGCTTGTTTTAGCAATTGTTTTTTTAATTGTTTTCTTTTTCCTCTCGAGGTGCCTTTTGTGGATTACTTTTGTATTTTGAGTTGACCCGTTAATGAAAAACTTGTCAATATTTCTCATAAAGCTAGAACTTAAGAAATAATCTTTGCAACCCTTGACCTTAATTCTTCGATGTTTTTTCGATAGTAATAAATGCTTGCAATTCAAACATCTCATGATACATATATTTAATTTTCTTAAATCTAAATGGAAATGTTCCAAAAACATGTAATTATTGAACTACCCTTGAATAGGTATTGTACATTTTAACTTGGTCTATTATATAATATATTTTAGTTATATGATAATAGCATGGCTAGCATATTAATACATCCATATTATATATTGGAAAAAATTTAACAGATTTGATTTCATGATTTTTAAATTTAAGGTGTAGATGAATGATGTTGAATTTTTAGTGAATTTTTTAGTAAATTATAGAAAATGGGTTTGAAAGGGAAAAATTAGTTGAACTTGGAAAAGGATTATTGGATTTCAGATACAAGATAAAGTATCTTTATATTCATTTAAATTGTTGATTCTTCATAACTTGTATGCATTGATGATATTTTAAAGAAAGTTTTCATAAATTCATGAATATTGTATATTCATAAGTATTGATATAAAGTTTTCAAGATTTAATGAAAAATTTAAATCATCAAACCCTAAATGTTATAAAAAGAATTAACTTGGTTGTTTATGGTCTGGTTTCTTTGCATATTTGACTCTTCAAAATTTTAATATATATTTTTGCAAAACAATGTTCATATATTGAATTGACTTTACTAAACAATTTTTAAATGCATGTATCTTGTAAAGTTACATCTAACAATATGTGTTACAATAATTACATTAATATGCACATTAACATTTTATGTACTTTATAAATTAATTGTTGGTCTACTATGTAGGCATGTGTACGTCATCAACATAATAATATAAGGAACAAGTTAAATTAATATGAATTTTTTTTAATTTTCAAAATTCCTTGCCTTAAAGCATATCATTACACTTAAAATCACATCAAATTCGTAGCAACATCACCAAGACCTCATTCAAAAATAAAATTGACAATAACTTGTTCATCTTTCAATATGTTCAATTTATTTTTTTTGATGCTAGCCCTCATGTGTAATTATTTAAAATGTTATCCTTACAATATTAATGCATTTTGATTTGGTTTTACATTTTCATTTCACCTAATTTTGGTAATATATTTTCGGTTAAAATGAAAGGTTTAAATTTGACTTTACTTGTAGCAATGACATATTTTGTAACAAGTTTTTGGATTTTGTGAAAAAACTTTTAAATCAATTTTTTTCAATGTTAAATGTATTCTTTTTCAACAAAATTTTATTACTTATACAAAACCATAAATAAACCTTTGTTGAAAGTGACCTACATGCCAAAACCAATAGAAAATTTAGAGTTTAAATTTTAACTTTCAAATGAAGAAAACATGTTGATTCTTTTCTTGTAAACATTAAGTTGTGTTTGTAGTTGAAGATAATAAATTTATTTCCAAGGTGAATGTTGGAGAAAATTGAATTGAAACTCTAAACTTCATTCAAATGAACACCATTTTCACTTAACTACTCCAAATGAATTGAATTTAATTGAAGTTGATAGACAAATTTTTTAAGTTCAAGGCTTTCAAATCTTGGACCACTATGTTAAATTATCAACTACCTACACAAGTTTTTTAAATGTTTCACAAAAAAAATATTTTGCTTGAACCCATTCACCATTGATATAAATCTTCATTTTATCATGATTTTAAATCATTGTTTCGTGTCGTTTTTTTTCCTTCTCCTCAACTTATATTTGCATTCACTACATCTATGTACCACGCCCTTCACATATTCATTGCATAGTTGAATTTGATCAAAGATTTCCGAATCCATAACCTCACATATGTTTGCATCAATTTGTGTAGACTACAACCACAACCTAAAAAAAACCAAACAAAATTTTTTTTCTTTAATATCTTAAATTCTTTTTTACACGTGACCATAAATTATGCACATGCGACCACAACTTCAAAAAAACCCAAAAATTATGAATGAATATTTTTTACATGCCATTACAAAACCTCCACATGCGATCACAACCCAACAAAATAACTTAAATTTGTTTTTACGAATTGAAATATTTCTAACACACTATCACAACTCAAAGCAAATCCCCAAAAAAAAAAATGTGGGCATTGTTTTACATGCAACCACAACCCAAAAAAGATCAAAAATAATAATAATAATTAATAATTGCAACTTTTTATATGCGACCAAAATTTGTGCACAAGAAAGCACAACCCTCAAAAAACCAAAGAATTTCTTCTTTTTTTGAGTACATAAATTGTTTTTTACTTCCGACTATAATTTGTGCAAACGTGACCATAACCCAAAAAATAACAAAAATATAAACTTGTATTTTTTTTAGTAATTGAATTTTTTTTACAATTGACTGCAATTTGTGGAGATCACCACGACAACCCAAATTTTTTTTAAAACATTATTTTTACTAACTAATTTTTTTTTTAATGTGATCAAAAATTGTGCACACATCACCAATACCAAAAAAACCCCAAAAAAAAAACCTTTTCATTTTTTAATAACTGAATTTCTTTACATGTGATCACAAGATGTACACATACGAACACAACCCAATATTTTTTTTAAAAAATTAACTATATTTATTCTAATAACTGAATTTTTTACATGCGACCATAAGTTGTGCACACACAACATCAACCCCAAAAAAACCCCAAAAATTGAATATTTTAATATTTAAATTTTAAAATATGTGATCACAAGTTGTGCACATGCAACCACAACCTTAAGACAAAAATATTAAATAAAATCAATAATTTAATTTTTACATGCAATCACAAGTTGTGGACATGTGATCACAATTGAAGTCACATAAATGAATGAAAAATTATTTTGAAAATCATCCTTAAATTTCTTTTTCACCCACAACCCTTGTGATGAAAATCTTGACCTATGAAAAATGTACTTTCATTTCGAAGTCAAAGTCCCTCGAGCTTTATATTATCAATTTTTTTTTAATTTTGATATTTTGCTAATTATTTTACAAATCAATCATGCATATGTTGATGTACCCAAAATTATTTATGAAGGTATTTATAAAACCAATGAAACCTTAATCTTCACATGGTTTCTGATGTTGAACATTATCGTTGATTGCACGATTTGATTTATCAATTATCTTCAAACCACAAATCAAATTACATAATTCACCCTATCCATCTTATGAATTTTCATTATGGCATGTTTATGACAAAACCATGTTATTTTATATTTCTAAATTTTATTAATAATCTATGTAATGATTTTATTTATCCTAATTTTACATCCCTAATTGTTTTATCTTTTGTCATTTGTGTTAGTTTCAAATAAATTACAATCGCATCATCAATACACTTCAACCCTTTCAAGATCATTTAAATTTTTTGTTAAGTCTAAATATTATCCTTTTAAAACCTGTAATACTTGTTAAATTGAACTTTATTAATCTATATTCTCAAAAATGGTTGTTATAATAAGGGTGGGTGCATGGTTTTTGGTGGATTGTTATTATATATGTTAATAAAAATAAATTATGCGAATTGCGATGGAAGAAAAGTTACCCAATAAACAAAACTATGAATTTTTGTTTTGTGACATCAAACTTAAATTTTAAGCAAATTAATATTTATCATTTCACAAATGTAAATTAACAATTTTTTTAATCACAACCCTACGTTTTTATTTAAGCTAGGTTTGGAAAGACCAAAATCTTCAAGTTACTTAAAAAGCATATTTGTTAAAAAATATGATAACCGGATTCAATAAGTGTCATACTTGTTTTCTGAAGTCATTGTTCAAAAATTTTAATATTGTGAACACATGCTACGCCAAAACTTGACATTTATAACTAAGACAAATATTATTAATGACCATTTATAGTCATACAATCATATATACCATGTTTTTGTGCCTAGTCGCATTTTTGTAACCATACTACATGTCACGAATATTACCATCACCCATCGTTTAGACCAATATAGTCGCCTTCATCAACACTTGCATCATTATTAATTCTCAATTAATGCCCAATTCACTTTTAATTAACTCTTAGTAAACTTTTAATTAACTTTCAATTAAGTTTTAATCAAGTTTTAGTTAAATTTGAGTTAACCTTTAATTAACCCTTAGTTAAATTTTAATGATGTTTAGCTCCCTATTACTTAGGAAGTTTATCAAAAAGCTTCCCTTGTTAATGCACACATGGAAGCTTCTATGAAAATAGCCTAAAGCTAAATCCCCAAATGAGGTATAAATAAAGGTAAGGTGACAATTTCACCTTCACATCTAATCGTTCGAAGAACTACTTTCAAAACTTGAATGCAAACTAAGGTCCACAATTTAAAACAATGTTTTCAAGAAATCCATGATTATGGAAAACATGATCAAATATTAACTTAGTTGTCTTTTCATCAATCATTGATTTGTTGCAAAAAGTAAAATTAACCATTTTTAAAATGAACCCACCACCACTAGAATGGAATCAAATAAGTTTGATCATGGAAAATCTATGATGAAATCCATGAAGATCAAAAACCATAGTGCAAGATGAACCAATAATGATTGAAGAAGTTCATGAAGGCAATGATGAAGATTTTTTGCATGAACACAAACATCACATGATCCCATAAGTTTTTTCATAAACTTTCAAAGTTGCGACTAACAATAGTCACAAGACATTAACTCCATGGTCTTGTTGAATCCAAAATGAGCAACAACTAATGTGTTGTGTTTAGTTGCAAGAACTTGAAGTTGTACAAAACCTTCTGGTACGTATAATAATCCATCAGGATACAACAAACCATCATGAAATTCAAATTTGTGGAAATCATTAAAAAAGTTCTTCCAATGACTTTTGATAATAACGGTAAAAAAAATCATTAACTAAATCTTCAAAAATGTGCTGAAAGAGGGTTTTTTTCCTGAAAAGTTAATGACCGTGTTCGACGTACTTCGTTGATCAAACCTCGAAATTTTAAACGTGTGCCATCAAACTTCTTTGAGAAACTAATTCATGACTCGTTCAAAGTTCTTCCAAACGTTGATGATGTTTGGTTTCCTTATAAATGTGTAATGGACTCACGAAAAGACTAATTTTCCTGTTAAATATGCCTAAGGGCAACAAAAACTTCTTCCATGGATGAAACTATTTATTCTCTTGTAATGGACATGGTTAAAAAACTATGTAAATCAAAACTTCAATAAGAAATGGGTGGTCCACAATCTCTATGACATGTTCAAAAGGTGGGTAATCCACAACTTCTTGAATACTTTTACATTTGAAATAAAGTGATAGTCCACATTCGACTTTCACAAAAAAATAAACAAAACAACTATAATGACAACAAGAATAAAATAAACCTCATAAGAGTTTGTTCAAACTGTCATGGGCACGAAAAATTACAAGAATGGGAACTAAACTAAAGACACAGTAAAGAAAACAAATCACAATAAATGTAAACATGTGTTTAATCCAACACTAGAAAAACACAAAAATGCAAGACAAGAACATGATATATGTTAAAAAATGATTCAAACATAAATTTACTCTAATAACATATGAAAATAAAAGTTTTGACAAAAACACGTACCCAAAATTAATCTTGAACTAACTGAAGGTAATAGGAAATCCTACCCCTATTTATACCCCATTAGGGACTTAGTTCAAATAAGTTTCCATAGAAACTTCCATGTGTGCACCAATTAAAGAATTTTTTTGAAAGTTAATTCAGAGCTAATTAGGAGATGATTAAATGTTAATTTGACTTTAACTATGATTTAACAAAAGCTTGATTAAGAATTAACTAAAATTTAACAAGATTTTAACAAAAATTGAACTGAAATTTAACTAACTCAACTAAATCTTAACAAAAATTTAATTGAGAGTTACCTAGGATGTAACTTAGACTTAACAAAAATTTAATTTAGAGTTAACTACGACTTAATTAAGACTTAACAAAAATTGAACTAAAATTTAATTAAAACTTATTTGGGATTCAATTAAGAGTTAACTAAAATTTAACTAAACCCTAAATTAAGAATTAACTAAAATTTAATCAAAAGTGAACAAAAAATTAATGATGATGCAAACGATGATGCAAATAATAATGTAAATGATGATGCAAACGACAAGTGATGGTGGTGTCCATGACAATGGGATTATGGGCAACTTGTGAGTTCAATTTATAAATGGACAAACTTTTATAAATTATTTGGTCATCATTCCAATAACCTCAAGGTCTAATAACAAAACATGGTCATGTTGGTCATCAACATGACTTCACCAAACATTACATAGGTCATGTTGGTCATCAACATGACTTCACCAAACATTACATAGGTCATGTTGGTCATTAATCCAATTTCACCAACACAAAATTTTTATGGATTTCAAAAACAACTACCACAACACAAAAGGATTTCATGTACAACAATCCAATGTATTACGAATATTTCCTTGACATTCAATTGAACCCAATTAAACTACAAAAAGGAGGAAAAGGAAGAAGGGTTTAAATATTATTTATAGGCAACAAGCCTAGCTGCATTACATATAGTAAAGGACGTCGTGAAGCATCATTTCATCCATCTGTCCCATCATCCATCTATCCGTCTGTCTGGTCATCCATCCGTCCCATCATGGTCTGTTTACTTTGACAAGGCGGAAAAATAGTGGAATATAGACGCGGCGCGACGGAGAAAGCAATAGGAAGAGATGGCACACATACCAAAGCCTTGCAATCATAAGCATCCATCAAAAACTAAGCCAACTACAAAAGGAACTCACCCCATTTCCTATGTCATTCTTGTCCTTTTTGCCTTTCCGCTTCTCAGCTTTTGCAAGGAAAGTTCTTACTTCCTCACACTATTAGAAATTCTATCATATGCAACCACCATGTTTGCAACTGGGATGCAACTACCTATCGCATGCAACTATCTTTGGTTTTTTCTGCAACTACAATGGATTTTTGCCCCCTTTTTGGGTGTGTATGCAACTATGGTGCAACTATGATCACCTTCATCCCAACCTTTGGGTGATTTTTGTGATATATCATCGTATATATTTGATACGCATATACTCATAGTTGCATGTGCAACCAAAATATGCCAACTATGGTCTTTTGGTAAGCTAGGTACACATTTTTTGTAGGCATGTCTAGGATTAGGGTTACCTACAAATGACAATCCCATTGATAAGGTTTAGGATATAGGTGAAAAATAACCTAATCTATTTTGCCACCTACCTAAGATAATGTAATTATCCCCAACTTTTAGTAGCTTGCTCCACAAACATTTAGAAGACAATTGACAATGGAAGATATCAATTTTACTTACAATAGTTTATCACTTGATGAAACAAAACAATGTATATGTGTATTCAACAATAAGGTCCAATTAATCCCCTCAAGATTATAATATGTGGGTTTGAGGGTTTAAATAATCTATTTTATTCCAACAATTATCCAGTACAAGTGAAGGTCTCATGGCACATATACACCTTATAGTCCATGTAATGCATTGTCAGCTCTGGGTGTGCCACCGACACACCATTGTGATCCAATGCCAGTAACTCTACTCGTCT
>Ga0116227_10004196_pt1 | contig 31379 bp, 18 predicted proteins | sample S1TSphgellanicum_FD_89693 | JGI IMG/M metagenome (GOLD analysis project Ga0116227, IMG submission 89693) | Host-associated microbial communities from peat moss isolated from Minnesota, USA - S1T2_Fb - Sphagnum magellanicum MG | ecosystem: Host-associated > Plants > Peat moss > Unclassified... | reverse complement strand
TTCTCCGCAGGCGATGCTGTTGTGGAGGGTCGTAATTCACTCATAGTAGCAAGAAATTGGCTTTTTGTGTCTTTATGTGGCTCTTTGTAAAAGCCAATGAATCCCATCTCAATTCTGACCTGGCGAATGACGTGAGATTTGCCAACTAAGCATGACTTAGTATTGTGCACGTTTTCGCCACTATTAGGACGGCTACTTGCCTCTCATCTTCGAGGATTGTACGTGGACTCCCATATCTATGACAACTATTCACATTCTAACTATGGTGTAACTCATATTTAACTCTGTGATGAGTCCAGGTTTACCCTTCCCTGGAGAGGGTAGTTGTTTAGAAACGGGTAAAAAGAGGGTATGTGCCAAAATCATTGTATGGTATATATATATATATATTCGTATTACTTTGCAGTGCATGTGATTATGATGGATTTGTTTGACTAATTATGGTGACTAATTATTAAATTTATTATGAACAAATTCTTATCATATGCTCTTGAAACCTTTTTCAATTTTAGTTCCAATTGTCATTATTAAAATGTTTTCAATATACATATTTATTTATTTATTTAAGGGTATTGATTGGTTTCATTCTATTCTTTGTTAGTTTTGTTGATAGCATGTTTTGGGATGTCACATGTTCATGTTTACAATGGCAATTGCACAAAGGAAATCATCTTTCTCCCAGTCCAAATGTGACATAATTGTGTAAATATATTTATTTGCCTTATATTTACACTCTTTTTTATTTGCATGGTATGTCTAAGCTAAATTTGAATTATTTACTCCTTAGCTTTACCCTGCAAACAAGATAAATGTTCATCATTTACCATTACCCTTATGCGGATTTATCATTTTGCATGACCTATATACACTTACCTTTTACCGGTTTGGAATTATTTTGAAGCCTATATACCTTTTACCTGGCTGATTTATGTTTCAAAATTCCATGTTTATCCTCGCCCAACTGATATTTTTTATATACCCCACCCAACACTGGAAATAACACGGGCTGGGAGACACCCCCCTCCCTTCCCCCCTCCCCCCAAAAGAAAAAACAGAGAAAGAAATTGCCTGGCTAGGCAATATTTTTTGTTCAACAAAGTGTGGGGGGGGTGGGTTGAGGGTCACCTACAGTTTAAGTTTTTTATAATTTTTGAGGGCTTTGGGAAGAAGGAAGGGAAGGTGGAAAGTGGAAAAACCTAGCCTGCCTTTTCAACCAATTTCTTGTCTCTACAATTAAACCCCTAAAAGGAAATGGAAGTGAAGCAAATATCTTTGTATTTCCAGTTAGAAACAAAGTCTTGCACTGTTTGAAGGCCTCATCTGAGTGGGGCAGAGCTGATGCGACGAGGGCGAAGTACATTATTAGTCCCTATTCACAAGACTAATAACTTCATTATCTAATCCTTGTTTACTACGACCAGTGAATTTTCTCAAAATCTAGAGAAGTCACTTATGTGCAGGGAGACTTTTTTATCGTGATGGATTTGAGTGTGGTAGAACTGATGAAAGCAAACATAGAAGATTAACTTGTGTGTGGTGTATCACAGAGATTGGGTTCCATTGTCTGTAGCTGTGACGGCTGCAATGGCTAAAAGAAATCCTTTAGTTCTATTCGTGTTCCATTTTGTTTGTAGGGAGATCATCAGTGAAGGGGGATGATGCTCTAATAAAAGCAATCCTTTTGGTTGTGTCCCTTCTCCATTTGCAGAGAAATCATTTGTAAGGAAATCACATGCTTATCGATTGGATGCATACTAGTGAGCCCAATCTGTTGGCAGGCTCCCTTGTCTTTGGGTTGCCTTTTTTAAATTAAGAAATCATCTCCACCCTTGTTGTTGTGCAAACTGGGGTGCTTCCTTGTTGATTTCTGCCCTTGGTTGGAAATCATCTCCACCCTTGTTCTGCACACTAGGGTGCTTCCTTTTTTTTATTTCTGCACTTGGTTGGAAATCATCTCCAACCTTGTGTAATCTGAGATCCTTCCTTGTTGATTTCTGCACAGCCAGCAGGTTGCCTGGACAATTACTGATGAAAGCCTAGCTGACAAAATAAGACAAGTCCGCCTCCCCAATGACTATCTTCCAGCTAAATACTAGCTTGTTAAAAAGTGTTTACAAGAAAATGAGACTACTATGAACAAACATTAAACTCATAACTTACTCAGTCCAACTGGTGGGGAAGCAACAGAAGAAGCAGGCCAAAAGAAAGCTACAAGTTTGAGACAAGTCACTAAGAATTACAAGGAAAGAGCAATCTCAAAGGTTTGATGAACATTATGTGTCAGAGTTTAGGGCTTAGGATGTAGGGTATTATAGGGGGAAAAAAAAATTCTGCCAAAAACCTTGAGCTTGAGTTCATAACATGCTATAAACTAGCATCGAGTTGCTTCTGCTATGCAGAGTGAGAATGAGAATTTAGCAAGCAGGGGTTAGTACTATAAGTCTAGAAGGTTTCTGACAAGCTTGACAGAATGCACAAAAATCCAGCTAGCTTCGAGGCTGAGAAACTCTGGCCCTTACAACAAAGACCCAAGTCAATTCTAGTAAGAAACAGTTGTGTTCAATGGTACATGTGCGAGTGGTGAAGAATAGTGAGATTTACCATTTTAAAAACCCAATGGGATGAGGCCAACAAACCGACCCAAAGTCTCCAAAGAGAATAAGTTGTGGGTCGTCTATAATTGCTGCAATTCGTGTTGCCAAGTGTACCATACTTCAGAAGAGTGAAGGTCAACTTGGATGGTGATCATTGGCAAGCTCAACTTTCGAGATGATAATTTATTTTTTCTAACCCTAACAAGGAGTATGAGAATTCATTCATTCACTGTTACTTCAAGTGCAATAAAACATTAAATGTTTGGTTTGATAGTCACCAAGTCGCATCTCACTCCAATGCCATGGCACCCAATTCTAGTAATTATTCCAAGTGCCCAAACTTCATTCTAAACATGTTATTTTCATGTTGTTATTTTCAAAACCCTAAACCACTCATATTGTTTTGTTGCTCCCCAGTCCCTGATGATTTTCGAGGGGCCATGTGTGTCCAGCATTGTCCATTTTTCCAGGGAAACCAAACTATGGTTGTCCTTGAGCCATTGTAAGTACAGATTTGGAACAAACTTTTGCTTTCCATCACACGTGTGTTCCCAGCTGTAGCTAGAGTCACCTTCTAGATCATCCTTTGTCTTGCAATAGTTTTATCTGTAAAGTCACCCTGTGTTTGGGCCTGCTTTCACCCCCTATCCCCTCTTTCAGTGATATCTACAAAGTAAGGAAATTTTATTAAATCTCAGTATGAAATGCTGAAATTCAGCATTTAATGCACAAGGTTCGAGAGTAATTGTAATCATTGTACATGTAGGAGCAGTGAAAATTTATGTAGCAGGAGTGGAGGCGCTCAGGAAAAAGGAAAAGATAAGATGAAACTCAGTTGACCACCAAAATTGGTGGAAAAAACTAGTTTGGGTCCCAGTTATTTCGTTTTGTAAAATTTTCATTCCCAGTTACACATTTGATACCCTATCATGCCGAAACTAGTCATTCTCGCCCCCTAATCGCACGACATTACAGTTAACTCCAAAGGGGTTGGCATAGAAGATGTAGAAGATATATGATCTCATAGAAGATGACATCTGTACCTGACTTTCTGAACGAAAATAATCTGTTCCTCAAGTTCTTATGATGAGGGACTAAAGCTCATAGTCCTATGCAAGAGTTTCCAACATTCCCAACAGAAATTAATTAAGGCATTTCCATCTTAATTACAACTGTTCATGGGAAAAGCACCTTGTTGATGCAACTAAACATCTCGAAGGTTCTAGGCATATGGGTCCAGCTGGGTCCAACTGTACATAGAGTAAGCAAGGTAATGAAAATATCTCGTTATGAATCCATTCCATATGCTACAAAGTCAGCAAAGTCAGCAAAGGAAAACAATTTGTTAAGTTATTCAGTTGACATTATAGGGGCATAATCTCACCAGAAAGCGAACATTTGGTGTAAGTGATTGAGGTCAAATTTGGCGGCCATTTTATGGCCGCAATGAACTGCCACCGACCAATGCACCATTTGGATGGATGATGATGGATGTTCAACAAAGGTATTGCATTGACAACATCTAGGTCTTATCTTCCTCCACCTACCTACATACTACCTACATACTCATGTGCGCCCAACTACATGTATGGACTAACTAAACCTACTCACAATATGCAGAAAACATGCCAGTTTGTAACAAAGTGAGCATATTGCAAAATATTTGTTGTCTTTGAATTAAGGTTAACCACTAACAATATGAGGAGTGCCTTGGATGCAAGTATTGCTATGCATGATTGCTAACATGTCAGTTAACTTTAACCCAAAGATGACAAGTATTTTGCAATATCTTTTGTTGTGGTTTTCATATGTAGGTTTAGGGTTTATGGATTTAAGGTTAATCTTTTAAGCATTGTTTTCATGTGTTTGTAAACCATAGTTTGAAGTGCCAATGGGAGTGCAAGACCTTCACTTTTATACAAATTATAATCGTTAATTACAATGGAGGTGTAATATCTTCATTTTTATGCAATCATAATCTTTAAGGAAAGTGAGATTGCAATATCTTCATTTTTTTTATAAACATTCAAACTTGAAGGAATTAAGATATACAACACTTTCATTTGGCAAGGGCTTACATTACATTACATGTGCTTGTGTTTTCTTACATCATTTATGATGTTTGAAGTTTTTCCTTTTCCATTATTTTTCCCACCTAATCAAAAATGTGTTATGGAAAAAAATTGAATTTGCATTTCAAAACAAAGAAAGATGTATACAAATGTAGCATGTTATAAAATCAAAACATTATGGGAGTTGAAAAGATCCTCAAAAAAAATTCCCTTGAAAAATATCATAAATGAAATAAAGTACATCTTGCTTTGATTCCATGGGAAAACCTTTCTGGAACTCACTTTGTTGTCATTAATGTCATGTATGCAACAATAATCAATTGGAGATTGAAACACTTTGTTAGCATGTCAATGCATGAAAAGATAATAGCTCATAAGTAGATGCAATTTGCATCTACCACAAATTGATCCTTTGTGGCATCATGAAGTTTGATTCTTTTATTTATTTATAATTATCATATCAGAATTCAAGGCCTTCAACTTCACAAATAGGGGAAAAAAAAATCTTATAAACGCACTACCTTACCTTAAGGTCAAATTCATCATGAAATAATCCTCAAAATAGTGAAATAAAATTTTGTGAAAATATGAAATTGACATGTTGAAAATCATCAAAATTATCATAGGCTACATTCTAAATAATTTCACTACTCATATCACAATATAATAGTAGATGATGGTTAAATATATGATTTCAAAATTAAGGAAAAAAATTCATTTTTTGAAAAAAAAAATATTTGTTTCATTAATGTGGCAACTAACCATGGGCTACGATAGTCATGGATGATTTTTTACTAATAATACTACACAATTGATTACGTTTTCATAAGTTGCATGGTCTTGGCAAATGTACATCCAACATGTAAGGTCCCATGCAAGCTTGAAGCGTTTGGCATAAGTAACTTTCCTAAGGAATTTTAATCAGTCAATGTCATGCCTCAACCTCAACTTTATTGAACTTTAATGTTTTTGGTTTAATCAACTACCTTTTATATATTTTTCCTTTGGATTACATGGATGTTACTCCAAATGTGCACATTCATGGCCTAATGATCCTAAAAGGTTTGGGTTTCAAGTTTGGGGGTTCATTATGTGTTAAGTTTTTTCACGACCTTTGTCATTCTTTTATTTTTCCTTTGCCTAATATAAATTAAGGCCCTCTCTATCCTACTAATTAACAATTAATATCTTTACCATTCCGACAATAATTCAATTATTTTCAACAAATTTCATTTTTTTTCAAAATTAACTACCCACAATGCTAATACATAATGTACATGATCATTTTGCACATTCCAAGTCTACATGACCAAGTTTTTTAATTTCAAAAAATAAATAACTAATTACCAAAGTGAAAAAATGCAAATATTTATTGCCAAGAAGATGTTGGAATGGCTAAAGATATTCCAATATAATTTTGTTGTAAATGTGTTTTTTTCTTTTTAAAAAATTAGTATTTATTATTATTTCATACCCTAAGTTCTCTATTTTTAAAAAAACCATACATATGAAAAAGATCTCACTATAATTCATAATAAAACTTAAAAACACTCCATGAACATTTTTCAAAATGTGGGACCAAATGAATAGATTCTGTATTGTTCCCCTTTATAAATTAATGACTATATGGTGCAAATACACTCACATGAGTGAATGGGATTACTTTATAAAAGTATTATGAATGTTTTTTAATTCATTTTCAGTTTTTCGTATTAAAGAATTTTTGAATGAAATGTTTTGCAACTTGTTTCTAAAATATATATAATTTCCCCAATATATCACATGTGTTATGTTATCCATCTTTGAATAGATATGAATTCTTCAAAGCATACACATTTTGTTAAGTTACACATTTTATTTTGAAAATTTATCATAATTTCAAATCACACCAAAATATGTTAAATATTTTAATTTTTTTATCATAAGTTACAACTTTGTTTTAAATGTCATGTATATTACACCCCATTTACATGTGATAAGACTCTTGAAATTTGGAGATTTTGAAACATAATTTGAATTTTCTAAAGTTTTCAAATTTTGTAACTTTAAATTGTGAATGTTTTTTGAGTGTGGATAGTAGGGTATTATCATTTAAATTTTCTTACCATCAACATTTACTTATTAAAAAAATCATTTACCCTAATCCTTCACTATTTCGAACATAACTATTGTTAAAGTTCACTACTTCTTACATAACTTTTGCTCAAGTTCAAAAGTCCTTCACTAAAACCAAAACCAAAAATTTAATTTAGTGAATTTTTAATTTGAATTCCTCAACACTCATATTAGGCATTTAGCACAACTTGGAATGATTAAAATAACTTAAAAATTTCAAAATAAAAACATATGTAAAAGAAATTATAATTTTCATCACTATCTAACATGGTTTTTGGCTTCTTTTAGCATATTCAAATATGAAAATCATGGTTCCATGAATATTATGAGTTTTTTTCAACACCATTCCTTACATTTTAATTTGGTTGTTTTTAATTCAACCCTACAAGACTAAACTTAAGTCAATGTGTTAATAAGGTAAAACCCAAAAGCCAAGTTATGTTATCCATGGGTTGAAACCTTAAACCCCAAGCAACATAATTATCATCAACTTGGATTTTGATTTAGTTAGTTGTAGGTCAATTAAGTTTCAACATTTCTTATTTTTCCACTAGAATATTCAAATAATTCCAATAGTTTCAACATTTGATGTGTGATCTATATATCCTTGTTAAAACCCTAATTGCATTTATCATGCTCCTAAATTTTGTGTCATAATACATATTTTTTAATGCATGTAAGCCTTTATCTTATGGATGGTATTGGTAGATGAATTGCTGCACATTTCATATTAAATTATTTTGTGGTTGTTGTAGGAAATACAATGATGAAAAGGTGTGCATTGAGGATGGAAAATTGAATTTGAATGGGCTTGACTATTAAACCTTCTACATGTAACAAACCAGTAGTATTTCCATTAAACTTGCAAAAATTTGCCAAAATGGCCACATGGCTAAGGGAACCATTTAAACCCATCAACTTGCTAATATTTCATTAAATGATTCAACTTTGGTCCACCTTTCAATCCCCCCCTAATTTCATAGCGTTGTTGTATAAAAAAATGAAAGCATATGGCAACCACTTCTAGGTTGAAAATAAAAGTAGCACTATGTTGGTTACATATGATTATTGTGTGAGATTTGTTTTCCAACAATTAAAAGGGATTGAGGATGTGTGCTTGGAATGATCCATTATGAATTGGAGTCTTGAAATAGATTTTGAAATTAAGTTACATCCCATGTCTTCACCCATTATTTAATTTTGCTACAATTGGGTGAAAAGTGGGATTGATAATAAAATCAACATGTCATAACCCTAACTTTGGACTTGCGACCAAAGCAAGGGCTTGCAAGGTTGCGAGCCAAAAGTGAGCTCGGGAGTCACATTTCATGCTCTTGAGAGTGTAAAAAAGTGTGAGGAAATGAACCTTCACACTCCCAAGTGAACTCCCATTTTGGGAGTTGGAATCCCAATGGACTCTCAAATTTTCAAATGGCAATTGCAAGGGTCAAAACTCATTGGATTGAAACGTTCCTTATATCATTGGAAATTTCTTAAAATGTAGATGTCTAAAATGGCAATTTGACTCCCGACCACTAAAAATCGGGAATCAAACCGATTTCCTTGCATGCAGGTGGCGTGCGACATACCGTTAAAAAGCTCTCGACAAGGGCTACAACTTTGCTTCAGACCTCATCTCAATCGGAGGTCTACAAACAAAATTATGGGCCCCCAAAGTCGCGGGAGTCCCAACTTTGGGAATTTCGAGACTCCCACTTGGGAGTCCCAGGACAAAATGCCATTTGGATGCTAGTCCCATGGCCAGCCACAAAGTATACTATAAGAGGGCAGGTGGTGGCTTCCCCCAAGTCTAGGCCGTGGTGAGTCTTATGAGTCTGAGTTTACCCATGGCTCGTCCTAGCACCAAAAAGTGCTCCAGCTATGCACTAACCAACTTATTGTTTGGTTTGTGCAAGTTCGTCTGAATGATTGATTACTTGTCATTCTTCCTAGTCCCATCTTGGAGCTCCAACACAGCCCTCTACCCCCAAAATGCTGTGAGCCAAGGAATGTGCCCCAACTCCTTACTTTTCCGTTATTTTCATTTCAAATTCACATTTGAGTCTATCAAGGAGTTTGGGAACACGTCACAACCCCACAAACAAATAAGATTATGCAAATTTTTTACTTGCAAATTTTCAACATTTATTACATGAATTCAATGAACCTTTTATTTTATCTTCACAAGTTAACAATGTTTTTAGAGTGGGCCCAAGATGCCATTGTGGAATGTTATACGTCACAAAGAACTTAATACTCGTACAGTTACGGCAAACACATTTGATGACTAAATTAAAACACATGTTGTGTGTGGACTAGAACCTCCACTTGAATTTGCAAATATAAAAAGTAGTAGAACATTGGTAGGTGTAATAGATTTGAACAAAGAAGAAACTCTATTGGTTGCACAAACCTTGCATGGTAGCTTGGGGACTAATGATGTGGCATGATGTAAATTTTGAATTTTGGGATAATGTAATCTTCCTCCTTTCTAATCCATGACATTGAATCTATCAATTCATATTACAATGCAAGTTTGAGTTGTTGATACATATTTTCCAACTTTTGTGGTTCATAATTTTGTTATGATAAATTTTAGAATTCAATAATCTATGTATTCAAACATCTTTTTTTAGCAATATTATTTTCAATATTCAATACTTAAAAAGACATATTTTCTCCATTATGTTTCTAGAAGTATAAATTTGTTAATGGAAGATCTTCAATTTTCATACATAAATTCTTTGGTCATAACCCTATCATAGTTTAAAGGTTAATATCATGTTGTTAAAATCTTAACTTGGTTGGTTGTCTTATTATTAATGGACAATGGACATTGGAACATGGATGGTAATGTTAAGAAAAATGGTTAAAGTAGTATTCAAAATAGTAGTTAGACCCATTGCATTCATTTATCCATAGAAAATAGCAAGGAAGATCTATGGAATACCTACCAAATTTAAAGCCCATGGATAAATATATTAAATTGGTAATATTTCAATTGATATTTTTCGTAATGCCATGTGTATTGTATGCTACTTTATACAATTGGAAAAAAATATTTTTGATAGTTACAAAAAAATAATGTATTTACAAAAATAATTAAATTATCATCCATCAATTGGTGTAAACAATACTAGATGAAATATGTCAATTTTTTGTCTACATTTTCAACTAGAAGTCTAGTAGTTGTAACATGTAGTTTCCAATACAACTAAAAGGTGGATACACTCATACTCAAGTCCCATATGCAACTATTTATATTTACACACACATGATCAAACTCAAATGGTTTAGACAACATTTGCATAATAGTTGCAAAAACTTAGTTGGAATGGACAAGATTTCTTCTATTGTTTACACCTTCGAGGGCTCCCTTATGACAAGTTCAAAGGAGTGTTGGCTAGTTTTGGGTTTTTAGCAACTTCATGGTCAATTTTTTTAATCCATGGGTCTTTATGGTGGAGAAGACCCATCATAAGACATGCCCCATGATAGCTAGGTGACAAAAGTAAATGGAATGAGGAAATTATTTTTAACATGCCTTTAGCCTTTGGAGTTAGCAAAACTCCTAACAAACAATCATTTTCACATCCAAAGGAAAAGAGAATCAAAAGTAGCAAATACTACATACTTTGCCAAACACCACAAATATATGACCCAAATTAGTACTATGCATAGAACAATCAAATTAGGCTAATTATTACTAAAAGGAATTGGTCCAATTTACATATTATAAAGGCTAAAGCTTGCCATTGGGGATGTTATGTGTAAGGTAATGCCTGAGGAGGAGCAAAGCATTCCTCGGATTAGTGCATGCCTGAATTGGAGCCAAAGGGTGCTTATTCCATGAACGACCTCCTACTCTTTAAACATTAACTCTCATAAAGCACTAAATGATACCCAGTTCATATCCATTGGGTATAACAAATAAAAAAAGAAGCCCAATGCTTACCAAAGTGGGTGGGTTTTTTGCTTTTCAAAATGCGTTGCCTTGTGCCAAGGAGAGATTCCCCATTAGAGAAGGTGCCATCAGATACATTAAAAAAAATCTACTTGTGCTTTATGGTTGTAACCCCTAAGGCATAGAGAGTTTCCAACCATAATAGCCAAAAATTAAAAACCCTATCCTATGTAATTAGCTGTTAAAAAATAGTGAAAGCCATTTGTCGATGGGGCTTACAAGCATAATCCCCCCAAACAATGAACTTAGAGAGGGCCTAAAATAAACCATTGAACTATTTGTTGAACTTGTCTTCTAGTGGGCAAACACCAACTGCCCATACAAGCCATACATAAAATGCACCAGGGCTTGCGATTTGAACCAATTGGAGCAACACCCACATACATATTGTCATAACTAGTGGTGGGAAGGTATATTGATTTTAATATATCAATTGGATAAAGGTAAATAGAAAACTTCATATAATACATCAACTAAGCAAAAACATATAGACTTTGAAAAAACAAATTAAGTACATGTAAGGGTATAAAGGTTTTGCAAAATTATCATTTTAAGTGAAAGTAAAATTATGAACATTTGCCCTATTTGCAAGATAAGAGTTAACATTTCATAGTTTATTCTATACTTACCATGCACATATAAGTAAACAAATCTAGGGTAAAACAAATTACACAAAAGTATGGCACATTTCAAAGTGAGCATAACCAATTACTTGTGTAGTTGACATTGCAAACATGGCCTATTGTGGGTAAACTTTTTGTCGAACACATTGATATAGTTTTGAATAAGCGTTTTGGAAAGACATACGAAGGGATAATATATAAACATGATGGAAACCCAAGACAAAACAACTACAAAAATTAGAGATTTGTACTTTAAGAAAAATCTTATAGGAATATTCAATGTTTTTTTTTTAGCAAAATTTTGCCAAAAATCAACCAACAAAAAAATCCAATGACCTTCCCAAAGGGTTTTTTTAAATAAAAATGTGAATTTTGTCAAGATGATATTTTTAAAGCTTTGATGTCATTACCTTGTTCATTGAGATATTGACAAGTGTCACACACAAAAAAATCCTAAATGGTCAAATCACCAAACAACTAATAGTGGAAAGCGGGAAGTTGTTTGATGTTTACACACAAAAAAGGGGAGGCCACCTAAAAGTTTGACCTCAAGGGTCATTAGGTCATTAGAATTTGGCACATAAGTGACCATGAGATTTGCCAATCCATCAACATTTATGGTTGTAATTTGCCACACTTATAAACTTTACAAACTTTAGAATGAATTGAACAATGAAAACCCACCACCTGTGGCCAAGATTTGGGAGTTCCTAGTTTAGTAATTAGGTGTCTATTGATCATATATGGATTTTGCCCAATGCATAATGCACATTGATTTTGTGGTGTAGTGTGTGGGAACTTTCATTTGGTTTTGATAGTGAAGCTTCAAGCTTCAAGATGAAGAATATTGTTGTTCATTTGTTCACACGTTACTTTTTAAGTTGTGAAACTATGAGTCATGAGTGTGCAACATGTTAGAGTTTCAAAAGGTGACAATGTAAAGTCTAATGATGTTTGGGAGATGGGATTTTATAAGGCGATGTCATGATGGATGGCTAATTCAACTTGATGTTGATTCTAAAATCTACAAGGTTTTGAACTTTTTTTCAAATTGAACTTCTATAAAGTGCTCAATTTTTGACTTCAAATCAAAAGTCTTTTGTGAAATGCATGAATCATCTAGGGTTTTTTTCAATTCAAAGGCTTTACATTTTCTCTTGTTTTCTTGTGTTTGTTTCGAATGTGAGCTTTTATTTGAAGTGTGTTGTGCTTTCAATTGTCAAACTATTCCAAATTTTTTGTTTCAAACTTTCATGGCACCACTAAAACCTCTTGCAAATTTTAAATATAAAGTTTTTTTTGGTTCTTTACTTCCTACTTTTCTTGCTAACCTTTTCCTTTTGATTTTGCTCCCCTTGAATCTAATCATGTTTGTTTTGTTACTGTTGATGTTGATCCAAATGATATTTCAACAAATAATATTTTTGCTCCTAATGTTGCTTCATAAAGTAATGTAATTCTTGTTATAGTTGCATTTGTTGTGGATTTGGAACGAGACCCTAAGTTCGCAAAGGCCACTGTGAAGAAGCAAAAATATGAATTTGGTCGCAAATTTCAAGATGTGTGGGTAATGCAATTACCATGGGAAAAATCTATGATGATGACAACAAGTAGGTCACCTTTGTTAGGTGCAAAGTTTGTTTTAAAATTGAAGGCTAAGAAAAGCCTTTGATCCCCAAATCGGATTCTTTGTTGAAGCATGTAAAGAAAAGCCAAGTTATTATTATTATGTTGGATATGAAAGTTGAAAAGTTTTATGGGAACAAGAAATGTTAGCATGCAAAAACTGAGGTTCAATATGCCCAAATCCCTTATTATTAAATTCAACATCTAACAACAAAAAATTTGTGCAATTTGTTATTATCTTGTACTTGCTAACCCATGGTAGACCCATGATAGATTTTTAGAATGTGAAATTTCTTCTAAATTTTTTGAAGGTGAAGCACTACCCAAAGAAACATCAATGTGATAATGTAACTTGGGGTGTGGTTGAAGTTTTGCATTCCATTATCATGCAAGCTACCAAACTTGCATTGGATAAGGCTAATGTGTTTGCCTTGCCTTGTGCTAAAGTTACTTTAGTTGAGAACCAATCTTAGTTATCGATTCACACATACACTATTTAGAATAAACAAGGTTCCTAATGTTGTTATCCTTGGGATGCATAGTGGATGGTTATAAGTAGCCAACTTGACTACAATAATTATGCAAACAATTCGCATCAATGGAGGTATTTTGGATTATGATATTATTTCCAAGAAATTAATGGTTTTTTAAGTGTTGATGAGGTTAGTATATCTCAAAGCTATTGCATGGGAGTTACAATTTAAATCTAATCTTAGTTTGCTCCATTCATGATTAGTGTTCATTGCATGGCACATTGTACAAATTTAAATGACGCGCTCCCAAGTTCCTAGTTAGACCCAAGTTGGGTCTAAGTTACTCAACAGCGGAATTGTGAAAAACTCAGGGCACGCTCCCAATTTTCAGCACTAGAAGGGGTAGAAGGGCGTGTTGACATTCCGAAATGGGACTAGGAAGAGTGACAAGCTTTACTTACTTGTTCGAACTTGCATCAAAGCAACCAACAAGTTGGTTTGTTCACTTTTTAAAGCACCCTTGGTGCTAAAACAAGCCACGGGCAACTCTGGACTCAAATGACTAACCACGGCCTAGACTCGGGGGAAGCCACCACCTTCCCCCATATAGATACTTTGTGCCTCTCCGCGGCACCCACATCTGAATGGTTTTTTGTCCTAGGATTCCCAAGGAAGAATCCTGAAATTGTCCCAGTTTGGACTCCCAGGACTTTGCACAATCATAATTCTTTGCTCAGACCTCCGATTGGGATGAGGTCTAAAGAAAACTTCTAGCTCTCCTTGAGAGCTTTCCAACGGTGTATCGCACTCCACCTGCACGCACCGGGGTTGGGTCAATTCCCAAGTTTTAATGGTCGGGAGTCAAACTGCCAATTTGACTCCCGGCCTTTCTTTTTGTCATAACTTGTGCTGCAAATGTCCAAATGGCCCATGCGAGGCCACTTTCAACATCAACACTTCGATAGCTTTCCAATGATATAAATAACACTCCAATGTGAGGTGTTAAGACCCCTGAAATCAAACTCTGAAATTTCAGGAATCTCGAAGGACCCCCAAGTCCCAATTTCAGGAATGCGAATTTCATCTTCACACACTTTCATAGTAGGGTTGCGACATAGAATAAACAAGGTTCCCAATGTTGTTATCCTTGGAATGCATAGTGGATGGTTATAAGTAGCCAACTTGACTACAATAATTATGTAAACAATTCGCATCAATGGAGGTATTTTGGATTGTGATATTATTTCCAAGAAATTGATGGTTTTTAAGTGTTGACGAGGTTAATATATCTCTAAGCTATTGCATGGGAATTACAATTTAAATCTAATCTCAGTTTGCTCCATTCATGATTGGTGTTCATTGCATGGCACATTGTACAAATTTGGTTGTCTAGACCTTTTATGTTTTGCTTATAGTCAATCACCTTGAAGTAGTTCATGCAATCACTTTACAAATATTTTTCTAGCTCTCCAAAGAGGCATGACTCAAGTGTTGGGTTCAATGGAGGATGAAAGAATATTCAATAATTTGAAGTATATCAAATCTTGGCTCTATAACCAATTGATTGAACACTTGGATTTGTGGGTTTGCATGTTTGAATAACTTTTTTTACTACGCAGAATTTTCCTTATAGTGAAGCCATGGGGATTTGGCAGTCAAAAAAGTGCCAATATGCCTTGAATGCTTAAGGAGCTTTAGCTACAACTTATAGGTTACCAATGCTCATCAAGTTGCTTTGTTTTGTTTTCATTGTCTATAGAATGCAAATGTTGAAACTTTGTGGTTTTCCAACTTTTTGTTATTGTATGTGAGCAAGGAACCCAATATTTTTCATGGACTTATTGGCCCTTTGTTTTCATGATCTCCACTAGTTTGGTGATCAATCCTTGCCAAGTTCTCTCATCTGAAATCTAGATATGTTTTCCAACTTTTTTTAAGAACGTCACTAAACTATCAACTTACAAGAGACATTACGTTACAATGGGTAGAGTCTTTGATGATTGGAGTTTGATTCCCCCATAATGTGATGAGGTGAAGCTTTTTAGCAAGTTGTAATATGCCATGTATGATATAGCCAAATTTTCATTGCTAGCTATTTGTTTTTCACCAATTTTGAATGTGACCATAGACTTTGGTCACCAAAAGTATTCTACTGTCACCCAAACAAGATGAACATATGTCTGGCAAAATTTGCAATGTCAAAAAGAAATGGTTGCATTATTTTCCTTCACAGCCCTGGCATTTTCGCAAAATGCCCAATCCTTTCCTTCCCAAGGTTGCAAACTGTGCAACTTTTTCAAAATACAAAAGAAAAACCGTGGGCACACTGCACATATCTTGCACTCCCTCAACTCACATCCATAACAGACCCAACAGAGCTGAAACCTCAGCATTTCAGGTCCATTAAGAAATTTGAGACTTTGCATGACTGTATCATAAATTCATGACACCAGAAGTCATAAAAAAATCAGATAGTGCCTGAAATGAAGGGATGTGGGTTATTTCTTTATTGCTTTCTCTACCCTCCCCAGAGCCTCTTCAGAGGACAGACAAAATAAGATCATTACCTCCAATTCTTCTGTGTAGACATAATTTCCAGGCGTACACTGCAAGAAGGTCTTGTATTGTCGGAAGAACATATTGTACTGCACATCATGAAAGACCACTTTTTTGGTATCTTTGAGAACATCTGACCCCTGCTCAGATCTGGCCCATTAACATCAGTATTTGAGTAGAGAGGTTGCAGGCACAACACTGAGAAGGACCTGGAGATGTCAATTATACAAGCTAATGGGTGTCCATCGCCACCCACAAGAAAGGGAAGTAAAGCAAGAGGTCGGTACATTGCAAGCAAAGAGCACACAAGAGGTTACAGATAGATTTTTGTCCATGGTTGCAGAGAACAGACAGACTAGCTTCCACCACCTGAGAAACTTTGGTTGCCAATTAAAGACTAGAGAGACAGCTGATGTTGCCCTGGTAGTTATGAAGTCCACTTTACTTGTTCCTTCTCATTTGACACAAAGATGCACTTGGAAACGGAAACAGGTGAAATTTCATGGTCAGAATAGCCAGTTCCCAGCCACAAACTTACAATCAACAGGTATGGTCTCACCAGGCAGAACTCAAATCATGCTTCCATTAGATGAGACAATACATTGATGATGTATGCAGCATAACAAGCTCCAATGCCAACTGTCAAGTTCATGTTTGAGCACTCATGCTAAAGGTCCATATCATCTTCACCAAAGACAGCCTTTAACTCGTCCAAGGAGCACAGAACAGGCAATAAAAACACTTCCAGAGTAGTCTCTGCAGAAATGCTAGGGCACAACATAAGAGTGTCCTCAGAGTGCAGCCAGTGAGGGGAGTACATATCGAACCAAAATTCTAACCAGCCACATGCAACTGTGAACTGCCCACATACATTTTGTGATAACTCCTCTTGCTTTCTCATCATCTCTTCACTCCTTCCACCAAACTCCCTCTCTTCCTAGACATCATCCCTTCGCTGAGACAGGGACATCCCTTTGAACTCTAGGAACTCCAAAGTGAGCTGAGAACCATGGATTCCTCCAGTACTAAACTTATGACCCCAAAAAAGTACATGTTTACAGAAAAATTCCTGAACTCCTTGAAGTGATCAACAATCAGTGTCAAATTCAAGTTTATTCCACATTAGACAACCAAATGAGTATCATCAGCTAACTAACACCATGTACAGTGAGAAACTCAGTTCAGAAAAAAAACACTACTCTCAAATTGCTACAAAATTAAGAACATGTTTCCAGTTTGATACCTCTATTGCTAGATGGGTTTGCACAGTTTCATATCTAAAATGCTAGATGGGTGTACACAGTTTCATACCTAAAATGCTTGATGGGTGCACACACGCACACCCTTGACTTATTTAGTGATCACTAATTGACAAAGTCCACAAGCAGTTCACAAAGCAGGTTCTGAGATTTTGAAGTCTCTTGCAGCTCCTTTGTCTTGTACCACAGAGTCACAATCAGAAACATTAACTGGCTACAGTTGCTCATAGTGATGTAGTGGGCCAGCAGCAGCAAAGGATTGGCAAAGAGACATGCTGCCGTCAGGCACTTTGGGTTGAAGTACTTGTGCATGCTTGATTCTGCTGCACTCATGATCATCCAAGAAACTGCAAGTACAAAGAAAAACTTGCACGTTTTTTTTTTTAACAAGTAAACTCAAATCCGTTGTTGGATTGAACAACAGTTCAGAAGCAACTATCCGAATCTGTTGGTGAAGTTGAGGGAAACAGGGTTGAGTGTTGGATTGGCATTGTTGGAGTTTCGCACCCAACATTGCTTGCGGATCTGACCTTGAGTCCCTGTGAGTACACCAATCCTACCCATCTTGCGCAAAGAGATACCAAATTGCTCAAAGAATGCTTCCTGATTGCTAGAAAAGTGTTCCACCAGTTTTCTTGTCTCTGCATCATTGAAGAGAGACATATCTGATGTGAATAGACATAGCTTGTTCTTGAGGTTTTTGAAGTACTGGTTGTCAAACTTGAGTGGCGTGACTGGGTCATTGAAAAACTGAGTATTGCTGTCATAGTTGGGTAGTTGGATAGCTCCATTGTCAGTGCAGTTAGCAAGAAGCTCTTGGCCAAAGTACTTGGGGTACTCAGGGTCAATGCGTGGATGGATTCGATTGATGATGCTGCTACAGTGACTTTGTCCGATTGTGTGCGCACCTACAAAATCCACACAAGAGTTAGGATATCTTTCGATTAGGCTACTGTGATCAAAGATTCTTTAATCACAGTAATTTTTCATTACCTATTTTTAACTAGTTTTGCTCACAGTCATCTCACAACTGTACAGGTCAAGCGTTGAACAATTGCAAGAGCAGTGAGGACTCTGAATTGAACTGACTCACCATACAATGACATCTGTCTTTTTTTCATGAGAATATGTGTTCCCAGAACTCTTAACATGATTTATTAAGTAAAAACCTGGCCCAGTTTAACTACACTAAACTGGGCAGGCATTTCAGCATGGAATTTCCCTCTGACATCTTGGGAAGGAATTTCACACCTCCCACACGAGATTTCATTTCTCCATCCCCTTATGTGGGGTGTTCTCATTTTTCATTATGGTCTTTGGACAGCTTCTTGTTTTCATTGTGGTTTTTACATGACTTCTCGTTTTTCATCACAGTCTTTACATCATGAAAAGCCCATGGAGTGGGGCTTTATGAAAATTTGAGACTTTGTTAGCTCCCGCCTTAGGGCACCTTATATCCATAAAGTCCCTCCACATATTTTAATGCAGTTGCAGCTCTCCAAAGAAAAGCGACTGTCTTTCCAACAAGAAAGAATGCCCTATGACAGTAGCTTCCAATGGTGTAACTGTGATCACAACAACCTAATGGAAAGACACCCTTAGGTCATTCATGCAGCCGTTTAGAATCTGAAACCTAGTGTCACAAGCAGCTGCAGTCAATCACCTTGCAACTAAATCAAGGATTTGAGGGAACCCAAAGTGTTAGATTCGTTTGAATCACCCAAATGCATATCTGCAGCATCCGAGCTTTTGCCTCCTGATGACGGCCACTGTGTCCCTGCTGCAAGTTAGGGCGAGAGAAAGGTGAGATGGGAGATGGGTAAGAGATGGGTGAGGACCATGGATCGGATCACTCACCCGAAAGAACAACCAAGTCGAGGAGATTGAGACCCACGACATGGAAGTCTTCGAGCAAGCCCGAGGTGTTGAGACTGAAAGCAGGCAGAAATGTTTCGGAGCTTGCGGCATATGAAGTAAGGCCATCCCTGCGTCCGAGATCAATCTCATACAATGGTCCTCCCGCCTGCATGTCGAATCACATACACGGAGGAGTTACCTCCTCTACTGCCAACAACGCTATTCTCCCGGAAACACGCACTTCTCTAGCTAGCATAACGTTCAGATACTCTATGTGAGTTCTGGAGCTACGAAAGATGATCAAGCTGCAGCACCCGGTTTGTTGCAGACGGCATTGCGACTGTGACTGCTGCAGCACCACTGGTGTTGTTCTGAGCTCATTCTGCATTCAGACGGAATGTGGGTGGATGGGTGGTTAGTATCCTACCTGCTTGACGGAGTAGACAGCGACCAAGGCAAGTACGTCTGCGCAGGAGACGACACCCGGGCACTCTTGCTCCAGCTGCTGCTTGATCTCGTCGATGACGAAGAAGCTGCCGAGACTAAAGTTGATGGCGGCGTCTTTCTCTGCCTGGTTCACATCCGTCGAGTTCAACAGCACCGACGCATCACACCCTCCCACGAAGCAGTCGTGGAAAAACAAACGCAACTGAGGCCCCGCACTGGTAGGATCCAACTGAAATTCTGTCGCCACCACTTTCTGCACTATCTCGTGCAACTGCGGACATGCGTTCTTGTAAAACTCCACTTTCAAAGCAGCAGCAGCTGGAGACGACGTCGGATCCGAACGACGAGCTGAGTCAGAAACAACAACGTCAACAAAGTCCTCCTCCTCCGCAGCAGGAAGAGGCTCAGTTCGTCGCTGCTGGGAAGCCGTCGATGCTGATCCACTGGGAACAACAACTCTAAAGTGAGCTTCCGTCACGTCCAACCACAAAACCATCAACAAAAGACAAGGAACATAAAAAAAAAACACAACCCGAGACATAATACTGCATTTATCATCACCACCGACTCCCTTAAAAAATGGTTTTAAACGACGCGTGTTGTGCTGCAGCGACGACGACGACGACGACGACGACTTCATTGTCGCACAGCTACTCTACTGTGCTGAAGCAAGCAACTCGCAATCCAATAGCAAAATTTCCAAAACTTCAAAGCAAGCTTTTCTGCAGACTACATTTTTTCTTTTTCTTTCGGATTCTGAGCTTGAAGGTCCAATGGAAGGCTTATAATACAAGCGAAAGACAAGAACTACAAAGCAGAACTCATGTCCGTTTGCTGTCGCTCTCAAGACTCTGTGTGTGTGTGTCTCTCTCTCTCTGTCTCTCTGTCTCTCTCTCTCTCTCGTGAGGATGGCGATGGCTGAGTTCATCGAGAACTTGCAAACGAAAGCTCCTTGGGAGGGGACGTTGGTGGGCGTCATCATCAACAGGGATTGCAACGCAAGCGAGCACGCGAGAGACAGCCAGCCAGCGAGCGAGCCGCCGGCGCAGGGGAAAAGGAGCTTGGTTGATGGGGGAAATGATGATGGTCCTATAGCTGCGCACTTATTTACTGGGGAGGGCAGTCTGTATGTACACACAACCGGCAAATTTCTGGGGTTTTTTCTTTTTTTCTTTTTTTCAAAATTTTGTAATTTGGCAGCCTAACTGGCGATCAATCACAACAAGATTTTAGCAAAATATATGGCTATTTAGTAGATTTGAAAGTAAAATCTAAAAAGAATCAATCCTTCATGTCTTTTGCTACCAATGTGAGAACCCAATAGACAAATCTGGCAATTAATCCCAAAAAAAATCTCAATTTCTGGCAACTACAAAACTGGAAAAAAAAACACACACACACACACACACACACACATTTTTAGCCAATTTGAATAAAAATTTAGCCAGAAAAAAAAAACCACATATTTTTAGCCACTTTGAATAAAAATTTAGCCAGAGAAAAAAAAAACCCCAACAGAAATGAATGTGTGTGTGTGTGTAGGTTTTTCCAAACAGGCTGATGGGTGTTTTGAGACTTGAATAGGTAGTAAATTTTGTTGTTCTAAGGGGCTTTAACATGATATGGGAGAATGATAAATAGGAATTGATGGGATTTTGATAGGTACCATAGTACCTGAACAGATTCAGCATAAATTAAATTATTTTTTGTTTTGCCAATTTTTTGAAAATTTATTTAGTATTTGTGTCAAATTTTCAATAACATCAAAAGTTTTACTATCAAGTTTGCATGCAGACCTTCAAGTACTGAGACTATTACTGAGACAGTCTCGACACACTAGACTGTTCCACAACCCCTTGAGATTGTTTAATATTTTACATAACCATTATTTGTCAAAATTTTCAGAATTAAAAAATCAAGTGCTGAAATTAAGATTTAAAATTAAATTAATTATTCAACAGTTTGTTGCCGAAAATAGTTTGAGTAGTATGATACTCTGCTGCTGATGAAGGTTGGGAAATATGTCACATCAAAAGTTTTGGCTCACCCTCTAAGGGAGAGGGAGAGAGAGAGAGAGATTACTAAATGATGTAGTTCTCATTTGGTGCCCCTTCACATTTTGAGAAATGTTCATCTTCTTCATCAAGTGTTAGTGCGTGGACATTGGAATTCACATTGGAATTTTTGGGAGAGACTAGAATGATGTAGTTTTCATTTGGTCTCACATTTTGAGGGATGGATGTTCAGAGGTGTTATTGGGAAATTGTGACTTCATCTTTTTGGTACCTATTTCCCTTGGAATATTTTTCATTTTGTCTGTTGTTACTTCACATTTTTTTATTAAGTTTTGTGATTTCCATTGCCATTACGATGAATATCATTTGACAAATGTGGAGATGCATCATCGTATACATTGTCATATATGATACACATTCAAAGATGCATAATTTGTGACCCTTACATCACTTTTGTAACAAGGTTTGTCACCTTCTTTTATCATCCAAGTTAATTCACATGTGCAAGATGAATGATTATTTCTTGTCATTTTTGACGAGTTAGTTCATCATATATATACTCTTTGTAAATCCACCTTTTTTTTTAGATGAATGGATTGACCTAGACCTCAACATGTGCTTTGTGGTGTTAAATTATGTACTGGGATTTTCTTTCATAGAATTAAAAAATTTATTCCACATGGTAAAAACGAATAGTTGGAAATTTACAGTTAAAATTTTTTTCTTGTTATCCTACAAGTTATGTCATCTAATGGCTACCATATACAAATATAAATAATCTTTGTGATATTTCCTTCATGCCCACAAAGAATTTCTTGGTTTACTTCTTCCCAAAGAGTGTACTAACTTGTTCCACTAAAATAATATCTTGAATGAAAGTATGCTTTCCTCTTTGCCTTGTGGGCAAGGTCATTCATGCGCCCACAATGCCTTTGTCTGAGATCTAGTTGATGGTTTCAAGACATGATTCCGAAACGTTTATCGGAATTGAACAATGCCTTCATAATCTACTACATGATTCAAAATGTTTTATAAAACTAAACTCACTATGTCTTTTGGGTGCTAGCCAACAACACGACTTAGTTTTGGTGTTGCATCTTAGCTTGCAATAGGAACTGAAAGAATGTAATTGTTTGTCCAAATTTTGTATAGATCTTTGTATCCCACTACCTTGTTGTGGTAAAAGAAATTCATTAGTCTTAAGAAAATGAAACTTCATTGGGTGCATTGAAATTTGTCTGACAAATATGACACGAATGTAGTTGTGGCCATGAAATTAATTGGGCACACCAACTAAACTTGAAATGTTCCATTTGCCCAACATTGAATTGTCTAACTTACCTATGCATGAGTTCTTCTTGCATGTCACCTTAAGGTTTGATAAATCCATTTGGCTATAAATATTATTAAATGCAAAAAAATGAACTAATTGGTCATTTAATCACAAATATTTTCATTAAACATGTTCTTTCACTTGAAGGACAAATTTCAAACTACTCAATTTTTTTCATTTGCAACTTGAACACATTGTACCCTTTGTTATTGTCTAAGATTGCAAATAATGTTCGTATATAATAATTGGTAAGCCCTATTGATGCAAGGTTCTATGAAATTTCTTTTTTTCAAAATAAATAATTAATTTTTTTAAAAAAATTATTGGTCAATATTATAAACATGATAACATGTCCCCAAAAATTGCAATAATAAGGGCACACAATCAAATTTGAACCAATCACTATGAAAGTTGAACAAGCTAATGATTTCATAATTATTGAATCATCAACATCCATGAATCATTCTTCAATTTTTTCGTGCGAAAGATTTTGCAAATCTTTCCAAAGAATTAACAAAATTATTCCAATTTATGCTAGAAAAACACACTTTTACAACATTTTCCCAATTTTTGTTGACAAATTTTATCCCCAAAAAAATCCCTACCTATGATCCCAATTTTTGGTGCTAATAAATGTTTATCAAAAAATGGCATTTTAAAACCAAAGGCAATGCGCATCATTTCCAATTCTTCTTCCAAGGTTCCAAAATTTTGGCTAACCCATGACCTTTTGATCAAATAGATATTGACTACATCAATCATTTCTATTGCAAACTTGGCATACATTGAAAACACAAACAACTTGACATGTTGGATTTGTATCCTTTGGAAATTCCTAAAAGATCTAAAGTAAGTAATCCTCGTGTGTATTTCATATCTTTTGATCTCTATATACAAAAAATTTGCAAGGTGGGTGGAAAAGAAAAAACATTTAAATACCACATTAAAAAAATCCTTGGGAAAGTAACTTCCATTTTCTTCTAAATGGTGTGTAAGAAAATATGAGGCACAATTTGTTCATTAAGAAGTAAATGATATAACTTATTTAAATGTAAATAACATGCTTGAAAGTCATTATGAGAATAATTCTAGATTATTTTTAAAATATTTTCATATTGAAAGAATATTTATGAATTATTTTATTATTTATATATATATATCATTATTTCATAGCATACCACAAAATATCAAGTGTTTCAAAAAATATTTTTAAAAAATGACCTCATCCAAAAATCTATGGTTTTCAAATTATACTAAAAAAATGAATTTTCCTTTCATTTTAAATTACTATATTACTTATGTTTGTCACACAACCCTTAATATTTTAAGTATTTTTTTCCATTTTTTGTTGTATGTGTCCAACAATTCAGTTCATTTTTCATTATTTTGGTTGTAGTTTATTAAAAGAATGTTAATCAATGAACTCATTCTACCAATTATATCAAATCCTTTTGTGTGTGTGGTTATTCCATTATATTCAACAATGTAAATAATGAAAACATAACACCACTAGGGTAACTACGTTTATCACTGAACACTTAGTGCTTCTAAAGAGGTCGAATCCTCTCACATTGGGAATTTGATTTTTGGTTCAAAGAACAATTGCAGCCCTTGACTTGGCACTTTCAATGACACAAAAATTGCATAATTTAACCCAAAAATGAGCAAGATATGCCTTGTCGAATGGAGGGGGTTAATGTTTTGAAAAAAAATCTACCCATACATTTTTTGATCTTTGAATCAAAGTTTACATTCTAAAAGGAAACAATTTTCCTCCTATAAACAAATTGTTCAAAACTTTTTAGTGCACATTACTTGCCCTATCACCAAACATTTTCAAGTGCAAAATCCATTCATTTTCTTAACATTACCATTCACCAACAAATTTATGGCCCAAATTTCAGTAAGAAAATGGGGTTTCAAATATATGATAATGGGTGTATAGTAGTTTGAAAACGCCTAAAATTTCAAACAAAGGATGAGAGGAGGTGCCACCATCTCTTTCGTAATGGTGCAAGCTTGCATGTGTAAGTAATTGTTTGTTTGTGGTAATCACCCCTCTTGTTTGTGTTGTTAAACTTCAGCAACTACTATTGGTTGTGCAAACAGTTCGTTGGAATTGTCTTCAATGAACTTCAACACCCATCCTCACCAAGCTTTAACAACATTTCCAAATAGGGGCTTGATGATAGTGCTCACTATGTTTTTCTATTCATGGTTCAAACTTGTTGAACAATTCCTACCCCTTGATCCTCCTCCTACTCATGTTGTAGGTGTTGGTGCTTTGCACACAAGCTCAAGCTAGGAGTTTGCAAGCTTACTTGCATTGTTTGTAATGGGTTTTTCTAGTGTTTGAAGACAATTGTCATCAAGTTGGCCTTCTTTTTGTTCACCACACTTCTTTTTTCTTCCTAGTTGGAAGCTACTACACATTGTGTATTTCTTTTCCTCGTTGGAAGTTGTTACACATTGTGTTCTCTTCTTCTTGGTTTGACCACATTCTTCTCTTCTTCCTAATTGGAAGGTGGTAAATACAAAAAATTTAATCCTATATTTTGATCAAATTTTGGACTAAAACATATCATAAAACTAGTATTAATAAAAATTGTTCATTCAGATCTACTCATATCTAATTTCAAAATTAAAATCAATTCATGAAAGTATGAAAAAAACATCAAAATAATAAATTTGCCTATGGAATTGAAGCTTTTCCAAAAAATAGAATGTTCTTGTTTCATATTCCCACAAAACTCAATGTTCTACAATGAATATTCCTCTCCTCATTTTTTTCCTTCTTCCAAGATATAACCATCTAAATAAAATAAAATCATATGATTTATTCAAATTCAAATGGTGACAAAAACTATGTAATCTAACTAGTAATTCTTAAAACAATAACTAGGTAAGTAGAAATATACTAACTAACTCTTATGATGAATAATTATTCCTTTAATGTTACCCCACCCGTACTTTAAATTATGTCCTAGAATTTTGGATCAAAATATGTTAAGAAAGCTAAATTTGATGTTATTTTTAATCTTGTGAGTCAAGAAAGTGATATTAATCTTGCTAAACTACAGTCTGATATATTTGTGCATGTTATACTTCAAATTGAACCGATGTCTAATTTTTTGTTATATGCAAAATTTATTGTTGCTCTTCTTGTGCTTTTGTTGACACATGTGCAATTGTTTAATGATGTGTTGTTGTTTATTCATGTGATTGTAACTCTAATGTCACTTATGGCTACTACTGTGACTACAGATCTGATGTAATCTAAGTTTGTTATTGTTGTTGTAGCTCTGATGCAACTTGTAGCTATTGATGTGACAACAAATCTAATGTAATCTGAGTCTATTCCTATTGTTGCAGCTTTTGATGTAATTTGAATTTGCTCATATTGTTATAGTTTTGATGCAAGTTCAATTTGATCTTATTGAACTTTTTAAATTCTGTGTTCTTCAATTTGTATCTACTCCCCTATTTCTATGGCTACGTATGCATATTCCTAAAAACTAACCTCTTGTAAAACAAAATCTATTAGTTCTAGAATCTATTTTAATGCATATGTCATACCACCAACCTCCCTTTAGGGACTATCCTTCCCTCCTCTAAGGTTTGTTCATTCCTCCTTTTCTATTCTTGTACCTGATGGTCTTGCACCATCGGTATTTCCTCTTTTCTTCCTCATTTGAAGTTTTTGGTTTTGGAGCGAAAATTAAAATTTCATACTAAAATGATGGTATGACCTTTTCCATCTAAGATATTCTATGCATGTATAGCCTTTCATTTCTTTCATATACCTTCTACAAACCTTTCCAATATCTTTCTGGACAATATCTTACATTACATCCCACCACAAATCTACATCATTTTCCTCCATTATCGATGTTTTGAGTTTTACCTAAAGCAAAGTATGATGTTTTTTAAGTTCATTGTTTGCTCTAAAAACATTGTCATAATTGAAAGGTTTGATCCCTTAGGCCTCCTCCAAAAGTTTCTACAACTTTTCATTAAAAGCCATTTGCCTCTACAAATTTTTGCTTGCCTTTGGTTAGATTGGCTTTGTACCTCATTCTTAGTTTGTTATACATTTCTAATGCCCACTTTGAGCTCCTCTAACTCCTTATGCTACTTCAAAAAAGTCTACTCCATAATCTTTTAGTCTCTCTAAAGTTTATTGTGCTCTACATTCAAAGAATCCTTCTTTGTCTTCAACTTCTAGTAATTGGCATATATGTTTGCTTTAGAGTTGCTTGCAAAGAATCCCTATCTACTCTTATGTTCTCCAAATCCTTGTTGTTTTTCTCCATGTTATTATTTTTATGTCTAGCTATTTGTAGTTGTGCTAATACCTCATTTTTCTTGACCTAAAACTATGCTTTGAACTTGTGCTCCTTCTCCAAATCCCCTTGTAGATTTTGAACAAATTTGTCCTTCTCCTTATATTTCTGATCTTAACATTACTTCCCAACCTAGTAATAGAATCTCTATAATCTTTTGGAGCTTAGCTTTTGCATTTGCTTGTATACTAGACATTTTTATTCCCTCAAATGAAAGCTCTAAATGACTTTTTACAAAATTTTGTTAATACATTCTGAATTTGAGATTGAAATGTTGATGATTTGGCAATAATTAGAGGAAATAAGTGTAAGTACCTCCTTACTCATCCTTAAGGTTTTCATCAATGTTGCATTGCAATATCTTGAACACACAATATGTATTTTGATTTTGTAACTAAATTGTTACAAATAGCAAATGAATATCAACCTTTGTAAATTTGCCCTAGATCACACATTAAACCAAACATTTAAAAACACCCATTCAAACAAGTTTATGTTGGTTTATGTCATATGGTGTGCATGCATGATATTGTAACAACTTGTAACCCATCACCAAACATTTCCTTCACATATTGGACCCAAAAAACTAGGATTCTTCCCCCCCCCCCGCCTCCCAACCAACCACCCCTTTTACCAAAACACTTGCAAGCCCCACCAAACACTTATGTCAAATATTGAGCCCATAAATTTGTAACACCCTCCCCAAACCACCCCTTTTCCCAAACACTTGTAAACCTCCTCTAAGTAGTTTTTTGTGAATTTATGTGCATTGATGTGCACATTATGTGATAACTCCCACCTTATCACCGAACACTTCTTTTATATTTCTAAACACATCATTTTAAAACCATAATGAATTGCATATGTGGTTAAACATAACTGCGTTATTAAGCCATACAATTATTTTTTCTCGTTGAAGGTTCAATCATATAGTCATTGACGATCGGTGACAAATGATTAATTGTTTGATCATAAGGTGGCAAGGTAATTGTTCCCATGTTCGATGATAAGAAGGTGTTTGGTGATAGGCATAGTTACCCTACAATGTATCTAAGTATTTTGACATTTGGTTTCAATTAGCGTTGCATAGTTATTAAGATTTATTATATCTACCCACCAAATTATATAGATATACCTAGCAAGGGTGAATTTTTAAAAAATAGGGCTTATAAAGAACCTTTGAAGATGAATAACTCAAAGACTCGAACAAATTGAAAATCTACAACTCATCAAAATTTGAATTTTTTTTAAACTTCAATAATTGTTTTCACATATTGCAATTAATTTTTTGAGTTTTCATGATTATGAATGTAATGTAAGGTTTTTTTTTTTTTCATTGGGCATTGAACATTTATGATGGACATTGAAATTGAAGGCATTGGAGATTGGTGTGTTCATGTTGTGTTATTGAATAGGGGTGAAGATATTAATTTTATGGCGGCAACAAATATGAGATTTCATGCATTTGGTAACTTTTTCAATTTTTAGTTTTTTGTATGTCCAATTTTTGAAAGTCCAAAATCAAGAAGTCAAATGTTACATTTTGTTCTTTCTTTGCAATTAAGTGCTTGATTTGAAATCAATTGCCACATTATGTGTTTGTCGTTTTCGAACATTGGTTTGGAAATTAGGAAATTGAAACATCCATCATTGAGAATTGAAAGCACTAGAGTTTGATGATTTGATGCACAACTAATAGTTTAAATTACATAGTTGTTAGTTTTGAGTTTGGGTGACAATTGAGTTTTGTTTAGTTGCTCAAATTGTTTTGTTATCAACTATAGACACTAAAGGTTAGCTTTACAAAATGGATTTTGATGAACACATTTTTGTTAAGATTTTCATTGTTTTGCCTATAATTTTGTATAGTGTAAAAAGTGGCATTTATTTTGGTAGGGTCATCAATTGAATGTCTAAGGGAATTGAGGATCGAGGAAGTCTTGTTGTGCTTGTGACACCAACCTCATTGTCCAAAAATCATTTTAAAAAAGAAGTTGCATTTGCACCAATGTTGTTGTATTCAATTGTAATCGATTAAAAACTTGACATGCCTATTGTAACAAATTTTCTTAAAGTATTACATTGCTATATAAGTTTATTCTTCCCTTTTGTTTTCTTCAACATGTTAAAATATTCAACTCTAAGGCTTCAATTTAAGGTTTTATAATGTGTCTTTCAATTTTCATCAATGAAATGGGTCTAATCTTACAAATGGCAAATCTAGCAAACACATCAAATGCTCAACAACAATTAGGTGTCACAAGTTTGCTATTGTAGTAGTAATATCATGTTGCAAGCATGTGCAATGACTAAACTTGGTAGATTACATGTTTTTGCATTCAAGTCCAATGGTGAGATTTTAAAATGTATATGTCTTTATTTCTATGATCAACTTACATTTGTTTCCATTCTATTGATTTTGGGTAAATAAAGGTGCATGGATTTGGTTCTTTAGATTTTAGAATGTTGTGACTAGTACATGAAATTAAGATTCACTATCACCCCAACAACATTTGGCATGTTCATGTCTTTGGTTCAAAGTTTAAACACCATGATTTTTAATATATCTTTGCAAGTCCCTACTTTTTGGGTTGTTTAGATTTGTGGGTATGTTTTTTAAGGTTGGTTGTCATTGTTGGGGTTATTGTGTGTACTATCTATGCGCACCATTACCCCCTTTTTTTTTTCCATCATGTTGATGGTTGTTGCTCCTACTACCCATAGTAGTAATTATAGGACCAAGGACACACTAAAAAAAGTTTATAATAGCTAAAAGCTTTGTGCCTAGTCTATACATTATAAACAATTTGATATCATTTGTCCAATTTAGAACCATTTTATTGTCCTTGACTTGTCATGTAGTCTTTTAAAAATCTTACTAGGCAAATAATTTGAAATAAATTACATTTGTGCAAAATGAGAAATTCATAGAAAGTGGCAAGTGTGTTGGGGATTCCAAAAGTGATGAGAAAACTTATTATTTTAAGGATTTGCCCAATTTCAACCATAGATTGTTTTTGCATCGTTTCATCATTCTATGCTATCTTTATTTTTGACAAATTGTATATTCAATTTCATAAACTTACATCAAAATATGTATATATAGATAACCAATTTTCAAAGTTTAGTTTGTGTTTTTTTATTCATTTTTAACCATTGATAATTGATTTTTGATTTTCAACTATGTGGGATGCAACATTTTTTGTGAATAAAACTTCACCAATGTAATATATATATATATATATATATATATATATAAGAATATTTTGTCACAATATTATATTATCACTTAGTTTCTTTTAAAATATTGTCAAATTTTGAATTTTTTTTGGCCACATTTGGACTTTTATCCATACAACACCCTTTACAACTTCTTTTTTTAACACAAAAATGTTGTAGGCACCTCTTCTTGGGTTTTAGAGGTGAAGTGCAAATTTGACTAATTTTTGCCTCTTTTTCAAAAAAAGTCACCAAATTTAGAATTTTTATTTAAAAAAAAACCCCCAAGCAACATTTTTTTATGGAAAATTTTCACTCTTTGAGAGAAAAAGGTAAAATAGAAAAATAAAAATCCTGTTCAAATTGAATAAAGGGGTTCTTTTATGGAATAAAAAACACAAAAGTCATCATATTTTGAGGAAAAACAAAAAGTTAGAAGTTGTGCCAAATTTAAACACTGAGTTTCTTGCAGGTCGCTAGAACTAGACATGATTCTAAAACAAGGGGTGTGTCACACTGTGGCCTTGCCATTTACATTAAAAAGTATCTTGAGGCAAAAGAAGAATAACAGAAATTCAACTATTTCACCATACAAAAATATAATCTTCCAAAAATCCTCATAAAAAAATAGACCTAATAGAGTTATCCGTAAAGTCATGCGATTAGGGGGCAAGAAAGGCTAGTTTCGGCATAATAGGGCATCAAACGCGTAACAAGGAGTGAAAATTTTACAAAAGGAAATAACTAGGACCCAAACTAAGTAGTTTTTCCACCAATTTTGGTGGTAATCTGACTTTCATCCTATGTTTCCTTTTTTTTGAGCGCTTGCACTGCTGCTACATATATTTTCACTGGTCTTACCTATACAATTACTATAATTACT
>Ga0116227_10004194_pt1 | contig 31390 bp, 30 predicted proteins | sample S1TSphgellanicum_FD_89693 | JGI IMG/M metagenome (GOLD analysis project Ga0116227, IMG submission 89693) | Host-associated microbial communities from peat moss isolated from Minnesota, USA - S1T2_Fb - Sphagnum magellanicum MG | ecosystem: Host-associated > Plants > Peat moss > Unclassified... | reverse complement strand
CCACTGTAGGGAGCTGATGAAGTCAGTGGGGAAGTTGTGATAGTTAAGTCACTATCATACATACTGCTGTTGATGGTCCCTGAACAGGTGTGAGACTGGCACTTTTGTTCATACCGCTAATGTTTTTTGTTTTTTGTTTTGTTTTTTGTCTCCCCTTGTTTGGTTCTTTCTGTGGCTTCCGGAGGAAGTGTTAGCCTTGCTGTTTCTTCTTCATCGTGAGAACGGAGATTTCTCTATTCTTATGAAAGATATTTGTCACACATCATCCCAGTGACAAACATGGACAAACACAGATTTGTGCTGTTTGTGTGTTCCATAAATTTCTTGTGGCTTGTATGAATGTCTGAAAATGGAGTTCCAGAAACATTCAACCTTTCCCTGACAACCTAGAACCAATCTGCTGCTACAACACTTCCAGAGGCAACTGGAAGAGTCAGTCATGATGTCAGCTAGCTCTCATTCAACAAAGACATAGAGCTGATTAGAAAAATCAATGTTAGATCCTCATTCAGGCTGCAACAAGCTTGTGAGAGTAATGTTCATTTTGCTCACTGTCTCCTATCTCACAGAACGGCACTGCACATGTCCGATGGTTCATGGATCCAATCTTACAGCACCCGTCTTAGATGATCCTCATTTACAGATGGTTTGTCATCCAAAACGAGGAACAGCCTGTGTCATCCATTCGCTTTGATAAATCTTCTCCGGTCAACTCACCAATAGTTTAGGAGCATGGGAACAAGGTAGGTCGACTTTCGAACTTGGGAACGAAACAGAGAACTCTAGAAACATCCCGGTGAGAATTCTAGGGACGTAGCGAACTCCGGTGATGCGGACTGGAGAGTGCATGTGACAACACGTCGAAAGCTGGGGAACGAATATGGCAACACGGTGTTGACTGATCGTCATGTACAGATGATCTCTCATCCAGAAAAGGACAGGCAGCTGTATTTCATTCCTTGCGCCACCATTCATCCATCCACTCTGCTGAAGGTATACTGCAGTCAACCCACCAATGAAGAATGGAATGGCAACAAAGTAGATCGAGTCTGGAACGTGTTCTCTCAACGGGGAACTCTGGGAACTTCTAAATGAGAACTCAACGATCTTCGCAAACTCCAGTAATCCTGTATAGAGAACGTTCGCAACAAAGCGTGAAAGAGTGTTTGGAATGTGAGAATATGTTCCCATAAGTTCCCCAAACCTGTTGTGGGGAACTGGTCAGGACACGAGAGGAAGAATAAGAAACGAAGAGAGATCGCTCTGCATATGTAGCGCAGGGATGGTTTTGGTTGATGCATAAACCTTCAGATGCGGTCTCGGTTTTTCTACTTTCTCGCATTTCGGTATGTTTATCGGAATTCTGGGAGACGAGAAACGAGATCTACAAGCTCTTGTGCAAGTTTTGATGACTGGATCGTTGAGTTTGGTGCTTCCTCGAGAGAGCTTGTGAGGAGTTTTTGCGGTAGTCGCATTTCACCTTGAAGCTTGTCTTTTTGTAATTGCTTCTCGTCTTGGCTGTACATAGCGTCTAGAATGTGAGACCATTTTTTTTCTGTGTCCGTTTGGCTTAAGGAACCGAGTTCGGGATGTGTACCTATCGAGACACAGACAGACAGACAGACAGAACTAACTTTTTTTGTTGTACTCTGTGCAGTGTGTGGAGAGGACGAGGTTTCTGCCGGCATCGCTGGAATAAGGTCAACTACTCCAATTTCGAGAACAGCGTCGCGGATATATATATTGTACCGCAAGCAAGGAAGAGGCTGTGTATCAACGACGATCTGTTCTTTTGTCGGGTGGACGCTAGCTCCTTTGGTTTAGGGCAGGGCTCGACAACGGGGTTTCTGTCGACGATTACCAATACACACAGTTGAGCGGGACACAAAAAAGGCTTCAAGATGGCCGGCGGTTTCAGGGTTCTACACCTTGTCAGGCCGTTTCTATCATTTTTGCCAGAGGTTCAAACAGCAGACAGGAAGGTCCCGTTCAGAGAGAAAGTGATGTATACTGTAGTTTCCCTTTTCATCTTTTTGGTTTGCAGTCAGCTGCCACTCTATGGTATTCACTCGGCCACTGGATCCGATCCTTTCTACTGGATGCGTATGATTCTTGCATCCAATCGAGGCACGGTTATGGAGCTTGGCATTACTCCCATCGTAACATCAGGGCTTGTCATGCAGCTCCTTGCTGGTTCTAAGCTCATTGAGGTTGACAACAGTGTCAGGGAGGACCGTGCCCTTTTGTAAGTATCCCTCTACCCACCTCATAGCCTTCTCAAGGATCCCAGGCAGCTCCCCTCCTTCCCACAGACAAATAGTTGAGGGCAGATAGGTAGCACATTCCTTGTTTGGCCTGCATGATGACCCTTCAATCAAACATGTCCATGGGTACACCATAGTTCTGATCAATGGATTGTTGGCAGGAATGGTGCACAGTTCTGATTGGGACTGGTGATGGATTGTGGGCAGGAATGGTGCACAGAAGTTGCTAGGTGTGTTGATCACAATTGGGGAGGCAGTGGCATATGTTTTGTCGGGCATGTATGGAAATGTGCGTGATTTGGGAGCTGGCAATGCCATTCTCATAATCGTGCAGCTTTTCTTTGCTGGAATCATAGTCATATGTTTGGATGAGTTGTTGCAGAAGGGTTATGGCCTTGGCTCTGGCATTTCACTTTTCATTGCCACTAATATCTGGTAAGCTTTAAAAGAGCCCATCTGCATAGAAGGTTCTATTGTGCATTTAGATTGAAATTCAGATAATAACAATGTATATGTTGTGTTAACAAATCAAATGTTGTTTTGACAGTGAGAACATCATCTGGAAGGCTTTCAGCCCAACCACCATCAACAGTGGGCGAGGAGCAGAATTTGAGGGTGCTGTCATTGCTCTTTTTCATCTTCTAATTACAAGGACTGACAAGGTTCGAGCATTGAAAGAGGCTTTTTACCGACAAAACCTGCCAAATGTGACCAACCTGTTGGCCACTGTGCTGGTGTTTTTGATTGTTATCTACTTTCAAGGTTTTCGAGTCGTTCTTCCTGTTCGATCAAAAAGCGCTCGTGGGCAACAGGGATCATATCCTATCAAGCTGTTCTATACCTCCAACATGCCTATTATCCTTCAGAGTGCTCTCGTCACCAACCTCTACTTCATCTCACAGGTTCCTAACCAGTGATTTTATATCCTCAAATAGAGAGTTGTGATAAGCAATTTAGTAGAGTTCCAAAAGGAGAAAACACCTATTTATTGAACAAGTGCTCCTTTCAAGCTTTCTCGTGGCTTACACCATGCACATGGGATGATGGTTGCAGTTGTTATACAAGAGATACAGTACAAACTTCGTTGTGAACCTTCTTGGCAAGTGGAAGGAATCAGAGTATTCACAAAGTGGTCAGCTCATTCCTGTTGGTGGCCTGGTGTACTACATTACAGCTCCTACCAGGTAATATTCAGCTCTGCAATCGAATTACTTGCTGTTGCCATCTCAGCTCTTTGGAGTTATGTCTACTTTCTGGTTGACCTCTTCAACCACAGTGAACATACATAAGGAACATCTGTGGACTGGCTCTCCAAGCGTGGTTCTTTAATGTGCAGTTTTGGAGATATTGCTGCCAACCCCTTCCATGCTCTCTTCTATTTGACATTCATGCTCACGGCTTGTGCACTCTTCTCCAAGACATGGATTGAAGTCTCTGGATCATCAGCACGTGATGTTGCTAGGCAGCTCAAGGTATGGAACTTTAAAGAGTTAGTATGAACCTGAACAAGTTGTCCACTATGTCATCAAACATATGAACCCAGGAAACTGAGACAGATCATACACCTGCTAGTTGGTCTGTTGATTGTCCAGTTTTTGGGATTTGAAGTGTAGTTTATAGCTTCATTACATGTGACAATTGACACCATCTATTGTTTGTGCACAAACAGGAGCAACAAATGGTGATGCCAGGGCATCGTGAGTCCAACTTGCAGAAGGAGTTGAACCGGTATATTCCAACTGCTGCTGCCTTTGGGGGAATGTGTATTGGAGCTCTGACAGTGGTGGCTGATTTCATGGGTGCAATTGGATCAGGCACAGGAATTCTATTAGCTGTCACCATCATCTACCAATACTTTGAAACCTTTGATAAGGAACGGGCCAGTGAGATTGGACTCTTCGGCTTTTAGGATCCCATTTGTGTCTTGGCATGTTGTTCCTTCAGTTCTTTCTAGCATTCATATTCTTGGTTTGCTGTAGGTCGAATTTATTGTATTTGTGAAGTGAGGCCTTCCAGGGACCTGAGCAAAGGTTCTGGGATAGCATGGATAAGGTCTACTTCTGATTTGAGGCATCTATGCAGGGTTCCAGTATATAGCCAACACACCACAGAAAGTGTCCTTGTCAAATTTTGCATTGAGACTGAGTACTTAAAACTTTAATTTGCATTGTTTCAAATCATTTGTAGCAGTATTTGATGTTGAGTAATCTCACCACAGACTCCAGAGTCAAAGATTACAACTTTGAAAGTTGAGTTTGGGCTTTCAGGTCCAACAGGTCATTGGCCTGATCTCTGACTGTTAGTTGTGCTTCTGAAATTTTGTGTAAGTGTAACATTTAGGTTGATGCTATGATTTTTTTTTCAGTCTTACACTGTTTTTCTCTCCTGGCAGTCCATTCCTTTGGTTTAATGTAGCACTTGATGATATGCTATTTGTCATGGATGTAGTACATAGAAACTGAGCCTTCTGATGTACCGATAGTCCTTGTTACTGTTCACATGACTTTTATGTGTGGATTGGAAGTCAATGGTGTGGGTTGTAGGTCTGCCATGACTGAATAAGACACGGTAACACTTAAACCTCATAAAGTCATACCTCACAAAGTCATGAGACCTAGAGAGCAGAGGGCCCTATCCTTTGCTCTCTTTGCACAATATGGGGATGAAGCCCAGATGTGTGCAACACGTGTTGCCACACATGTATTACCCTGTTGACACACAATGTTCTTTGGACTTGTTCCCTAACCTGGCAAATCCTTTTGTTGCACACCAGTGTTCCCTATACTTGTGCAATGGCACTTGGGTTCTTGCATGCAAAATAGCAATCCTGATCAAACCCTTTTGTTGCACACCGGTGTACCCTATGCTTGTGCAATAGCACTTGGGTTCTTGCATGTAAAATAGCAATCTTCGGTGGAAGCAGCGTTTTTTATTTTTGGGGTGCAAAATTTTGCCAAAATGTGGAAGTGTTTTTGGGGCTGGAATGTCTAAGGCTGTTCTTGGAAAATTTTGAAAAAATTCACCTAAAAAGTAGGGATTTTATATTCGGTTTGCCAAATTTAGAAGGCTTGCTCCTGCAGCCATCAAACAGCGGCAGGATTTTTTTTTAATTAAAAAATTATTGTTTTACTTGTCCTGTTGTCATTTAATGTTAAATCTTTCTTGGGTTGCTCATCAGTGATGCAACATCAAAAAATTGAAGAAAAAATCGTTGGGTAAAAGGTGTGAAATAGTAATCTTGAGTATAATTAGGATCTTGTGAAATAGTAATCTTGGGTACAATGTGAGCAATGGTAAGGTCTGGGCATGCACTAATTGAGTGCCTAGATCGTTTTTCCCTGCAATGAAGTGTGCAATCAAGGGGTAAATGAGAAATGGTGATCTGAGATTATATCTATTTATTGTAAATCAGAGATTTTCACGTCTGTATTGTATTTGCACATTCAATTAATGTTTAACCCTCCAATAATAGCATAGGTGCTATGTACCAAATTTCAGCAAGAAATATTTTTGTATCAAGAGAATTTTTCAATTGCAATAAATAGGGTCAGCTACCCAGAGCAAGTGCAATAAGTGGGATGTTTGCAGCTGTTTCTCATGATATTGCTTTTGAACTGCCATATATACAAAAGCCATAAAAGGCCATGAGCTGCTTCTTTATGTCTTAGCTAGATATGTGGATGCAAGCAAGGAGTAGCCTAACTTGTCTTTGTTGTCTTTGACTTTCAGAAGCTCATGATGATCATTATTTTCTTCAATAGCTTAAACTTGTCCTTTTATCTCTTTGACTTTTTTTAACTCCATTTTTGGGTCTGAAGAGTCCTTATGTGGTGGCTTCTCCTTATTATTCTCTTCACTTTTAACAACTCTAGTTTCCATCACCGTGTTCTCTCTTTTCAACTTCTCATTACTCCATTTTCTATTTCCTTGTTCTCTTGGGGTTTTCACTTTTTCAACCTTCCTTGTCATCATCCACTACCTACCAAAGAAAGAGAACTGGAGAACTTTGAAATAGACGTCAAAGTCAAGATGCCAAGAAACACGTGGCCCACATCATAACACATGCAGAGCCAACAGATTAATTTGTCTATGTCCACACAAGGAAGAACTTTTTTCAAGATTGCAACGTGCACAGAATGTGATACAGTAACTGTAGAATCTGGATTGGTTATGTGGGGCCATAAATGTGACTTCCTTGGACTGCAGTTCATTCCTTCCCTTGAGCCATGTAAAATTGTCAAATGCTTATGTACCTAACCCTCCCCACAGTTGAAAATTTTGACACGAGGTCATGGAACCAAAAGTTTGATCCTGCAAGTCCCGTTACCCTGAACCTGATTGAGAACCTGAGAACCGGCCAACACTCCAGTTTACCCAAAACCTGTTCGCGAACCTCTTTGAGTGAAAAGCCGCCAACTCTGGTCGCAAGTTGCAACAGCTTCACGTTCACAATAAAAGTACTAATTATCTGGTTTAAGATTGTAGTTCATTCACTCTCAAATTAAATGCATTAGGCGTCCAGTTTAAGGGTATAATTTTTGGGTCTTCAAATTCTTGGTATGGATTTAATTGTTCCCATAGAAAACCTTTTTCTTTTTGTTGGTCAGATGCACAAAGGCATACAGCCAAGTCCACACTCTTACTCTTTCCTCAGTATCTATTGGCTTAAAATTTCAAAGGCATGGTGAGGAATAGGAAGCACAAGAACTCAGTTTAGCTCCCTTTTTTCTCTGCTGAAGGAGACATGTACTGATCCACCATGGATAATGGATTTCTGCCCATTCTTTTCATGTCATTGGCATGTAGTGTAGCTGACCCAGTTATTGCACATTCAAGAATGCAATTTCAAATATTATCCTCAAAAAACAGTATTTCTTGCCAAATTTTGATGTATAGCACTTGCACTATGTTGGCCACCAAACCCAGTCTGTGGCCTATAGCAAATTCATAGAATCTGAGTTCAGCATTTTCCATTTATCCCATGGTTGCACACATCATTGGAGAAAAAACCCTACAAATGCACTCATGCACACCAAAACCCTACCATTTCACACAATAAGCCCCAAATTACTAGTTTACTTACAAGAAGCTAAGTGCAGTTGTGCAAGAAGGAAAGACCAGTGTGTGATAGTAAGGATCTTGTTCGCCAGGATAGGGAACAATTATATGCAGCAATAGGGAAAGTGGTGTGCAATAATAGGAGAATCCCAATGAAAATCCATTTACCCCTAGTTAACAAGAGAAATTTAAAGCTGTTCATAAGAGCTTCATTTCTCATAAAGCAGAATGATGTTTCGTCTCATTCTATTACAAACCTGCCATCCAAAAACACTCCTCTGTGACACAAAATGGAATTAGTGCCACATGCAGAAAAGTTGGTTTGATCAGTGCCAGTTGCCTAACAACTGTTCCTAGTAATCCATACAAACATTCTCATGGGAAGCAGAAATCAAACAGCTCACCATGGAAAATTAGCTATCTTTAGACTTCCACAGCATTCGAAACCAACTAGTTCTACATTACTCATCAGAAAGTAAAGTAATTAACATCACCCAGATCAAGACATCTAAATTATGTAACTCCAAATTTCTATGAAAAATGAGCAAGCCCATATGAACTGTAGCACAACATGGGGATCATGCTAACCATCAAGAGTGATCCCAAATGAACAGCAATTAGCTTTAACAGATTCTCATAAACTTAACAATGAATTGTAATTTCACTTGCAAGGACCATCTGCAATAAATGTGCTCCGAAATTTCAGTCTTACCTACCTCACATACTTCAACCACATTACCCTGTTGCCATTTGCTTTCCATCACAATTTGGTGAAAACAAATCTTCAATTACCAAACTTCTTAGATGTGGTTGTCTACATGCCCACCCTATTGGTGCATGGAGCTGTGTACTGAACGGCAGCACGTGTGAGACAATTGCCTGCAACCACTCAATAGTTCATCAGCATGCAGCAAGAGAAAGGGTCTACATGTGCACCTGTAACAGATCCGATGGTAACAGCTAAAAGCTGATGTGGGATGATGATAGTAGTCCTGCTTTATGGAGCAAGAGTAAATTACTGGTATAAGGAACTGGTTCAATTTTTTTGGTAGCTGGTTTGCTGGTTTTGGTCAAAATAAACCAGCATGGCTCTTCCACAAATATGTGGTGCAGCAATGTGCTTTCTTCTAAACCCCAACATTCATATTGGCATTGGGAGAGTTGTCTTCACCTCCATCCAGCCCATATGCCCAGAAACTATTCTGACAGTTTGAGCCTAAAGATGGTTCAACAACTGATTCCCTTTAAATATGCCAAGTTGATGATTCAAGAATCAGAAATGGCTATTCAATAACATAGTTGGGATTCACAGCTAAGATGCGCTCATCTTCAGCTTTAAATGTGCGTCTTGATTGTGGTGTCTTCCCTCCTGCAGCTGCACTAGCAATTTCTGCCTCTTGGGCAGCCTGGGCAGCTGCAACAGCATCTGTGCCATCATCCAACACAACCAGCACTCCTTCACGGTTGATTAAATGCTGCAAACACAACACAATATTTTGTAAGATTGATAGAATGTCAAATACTCAACTTAGCAGTTTGTTTTGACATTGAACTTCACTGCATGCAACAGTCTACTGCATACCTCTTATCCACAACTCTTCAATTACTGTAAGGGATAAGCATATTTAACTCATTTTGGCTAAGCATTGCAGAGGCTTCCTCCAGAGGCTTATCAGAGAGAGCATTTCTGAGAATCAAACTATTTGTACAAGTCAGGGAAAAGTACCTGAATAATAGCTTTAACCTGTTTCAACTCTTGAGCCATCTCTGCAAGTGAAGAGAAATGCTGTTTCTCATGGAGCTCTTTGACATACCAACTCTGCAAATCTCGTTGCTTCAATCCAGCAATTCCACCAACTGAAAGATGGATACTCATGTCAGAATGATGTTCAGTTCAATAGGATGTTTGTAAACATGGGTTAAGTGCAAAAGAATGTATTGCATTGAGTAACAATACATCAAGCGCAGCAGAAACTTCACCCACCTGGCTCTTTCTCTTAGGACATGTGTGATTAAAAAAAACTCCACGAAGAGACATACCTTCTTCCACAGCATCCTCGTGCTGACGCAAATGCATGACAAGTGCTCGAGTGACTTTCTGAAATTGTTCAAAAGTTACAGCCACCTTCTTCTTTTGTGGCTCAGAACCTGTTATCCAAAACCCAGTCAGCTGAAGCCTAACCTCAAACTTCCAAAATCATACATCATCCAGTGTTGACAGCCTTAGTGCTGTCTTGAACAGATCAACTTAAAACCAAAAAAAATCAAAAACAAAAGTAGTTTATGGTGAAACCAGAAGGCACCCTTTCTGATTGTAGTTCTCTATTGTCCACTTTTTTCCACTTTGTGAACTCATGGAAGATCAATGGCTATCCAACTTTTATAGTCAGTGAATGGAACAAAGACAGAGAAGCAAGCTCTGCATCAAAATACAAACCTTCATTTGCCACCAGTGGAGACCCTAAAGGTTCTCCAGTAACAGTGGTGATAGGGTTGTCTGTTTGCATGTCCACATTCATGGCCCCAGCAGCATTCCCCTCACTGTCCTCCATGGGCCCAGCACCTACATTTGTTGTTTCCCTAGTTTCATCATCAAGTACTTCATCGAGTTCAATCTCATGTGTATCCACACTGCATTGTCGGCAGAAAACCAAAATCAGTCCACAAGCACAAAAGTAAGAACAAGCCAGGAATGCTTTGTAAAACATATTAGTATGATCATATGCATTCACATATCTTGATGGACTGAAGAATCCACCCATCCTAGCTGAATCACACATAGGCCAATGGGAATTTCTTGTTTTTCCGAAAGACTTGAGAATCCTAAATGCTGATCCCCCTGTGCTCATGATGACAAGAGAAATCTTAATTATTCTGACACTATAAATGGCAAACTGATCATCTGGTGATAGGAAACTCTACTTTACAGAACAAACAAATCAAACTGGCATACATAGTGTTTACTGATTAACTACTTAGTCTTACATTCTCCAAATGGAACGAAACTGCCAGTTCAAAAAGCATCAAGAACCTCAAATCAAAAAGTTGAGGCAACCCTCACCTGATAATAGATGTACTCAAAAGACGCCTTGCCTCCCTTACATGTTCTGGTCTGACCTGAAATGCCCAAATCACTTTATCAAGCACTTTTTCATGGGCATTAGCGGATGGAGCTTGAAACATATATCTATGAGATTGCAGAGATATCTCCAAAACTACATTCTGAAGGTAACATAACAATCAGTGCAGTCATAACCTTGTGAGTGTACTCACAAAGTGTCAAACAATCGCCTTCATCATGAATAGCAGGGACAAACTGCCCTGACTATCCACTGACTTCATCAGCCCTGGTGGATGAAGATGAGCAAATAATAATCTGCCCAAAATTTGGGCAAACCATTCTAGAAAATCTGTGTCCTGGGTTTCTGTTGCATTTCTGGAAGCAATGTGAAGACTCAGAAAGGATTGGCTAACACTCAAGAAACATAGCTTGATACACATGTACACACATTCACTGATAGACATGCAACTTGGTCACATAACACCGGTCAACCTGGAATTATAGCAGTCAAGTAGAACTGCTATAATTCCAAGTTGACCTGTATTACATGTGACTAGTAAAACTATTGTTTGTAATGTCTTGACTCTTCCCATGGCAGGCATTTTGACTTGAATGAATATAATATCTTTGAAAAGAATAGAGAAATCTCCATTCTCACAACAAAGAAAAAACCCCCAGCAAGGTTTAACACTTCTTCAAGAAGCCACAGAAAGATCCAGATTAGGAAAGACAAAAACAATACAAAACAGAAATACAAGAAACAAAAAACAGCTGTATGAACCAAAGTGCCAGTCCCCCACTTGTTTAGGGACCATTAACAGTAGTATGTATGATAGTGACTTGACCACCACAACTTCCCCACTGACTTCATCAGCTCCCTACAGTGGGTAAAGGCCAGTCACAAGCACCAACCTGCAAACTGAGTTTCTGCTGCAATTCGGGAAGCAACAGGAAGACTCAGCCATACTACTAGTTAGCAACAAACCATAACACAAGGACCAGACAAAAAACAGACCAACAGAAATGGAAAAGCAGAACTTTAGAGGAAAGCAGAGAGCAGGGAATGGATAAAGAACAAGTGGGCTTACAAGAAGCTCCCCACTTACGTGACTCACAAAATAATTCTGAAAACTCCAAAAGCAGAAGTTCCAAAGAGGATTTTTTCTTTATTAAGCAACCTCTAGTTCTCTTTAGAAGAATTTTTAAAAGTAGCCTTTAACCTTCAGAAGGACAATAAGACTGACCATTTGAAAGACAAAAAACTTCTTACAACTACAAAGCCTCAAGAACCTGTAAAATTGACTATTGATAACCCCCAGCTTTGCAGTAATTGAGATATTGGAATGAACACGAGGCATTCTAATCATTTCAATACCTGCATACTCTGGTTGAGAGCGTTTGTCAAAAATGTCAGAGGAAAAACCTTGAGGACTTTGTCTCACAACAAGATCCAAGAAATTACAAGAGAAACCTTTAGACGTACAATTCAACTCACAAGATGTTTTTTAGTTTACGCTGCTGCCAAAAGAGCCTTGGTTTATCTGAATGAATATAAGCTGGATATTCAACTAGACAACTCAAACAATTGATTCGAAAGACTGCACTGTAACAAGGATTTGCAGCAGAAAAAATAGGTTTGAAACTCAAGACATACTTCAGATTTACAATGACAGCGTGCAATAGCTTCCGATAAGCGAATAAGAGCCTCCAGCTGTCGTACTGTGATACGATATGCAACTTGGCTCCCTGGAACTGCATCACCATGCCGCAGTGCAACATATGCCTCCACTAGCACCTTCCTTGCTTCCACTGATAGCTGCACCACATAGCACACATATATCTAAGATGAGAAAAGAGACTAGGATGGCAGTCAGAAAATCCACTACTGCTGAAAACATCCAGGGAGACTTTATGCTGCACCGCCCTATTTCTCATTCTGAGAGTATAAACAATAGATCAACTCATCCACGAGGATTACAAGAATCCTCCTTCTGGAGGCTAAACAAGTCAACAGCACATTATGCAAAAACCCAGCCAGCTGTAGCAATTATTGTTAGTTCGTACACACCTCAAAGATTTTTAAACTAGCAAGAGGGAAGAGATTAAAAAGGTCCTGTAGGGGTTAGGAGTTCACATCTGAGAAAAAAGAGCCAGAATATATCACCAACAAACCTGAGGTTTCAGGGTCCTTGCATATGCAATGTAACGTTGCAGTTGGACAGTGCTGAATTCTGGAGAAATAGCCTCTTCCTTGAGTTGGTGCACTTTCACTATATGTTGGGCCACATTGTAGTCTAATACATCATCCGGTTCATCGATCATCACATGCACCAGGTCAAATCGTGACAAAATGGCTGGAGGCAGTGCAACATTGTACTGCAAGACAAGCAAGAAAGAGCACGAATATCAGATCAAAAATGATAGCAGCAGCAAAGCACTCAATGGAGCAAAATAGACACATTACAGCCACTGACCTTTAAAGGCTTTGATTTATCATAACGACCCCCAGAAGGATTTGCAGCTGCTAGGATAGAAGTGCGTGCATTCAAAGTAGCTTGGATTCCTGCTTTTGTGATGCTTATTGTCTGCTGCTCCATAGCTTCATGAATGGCAACCTGTGGATGCACACCCCACAGAGAACTTAGTAACACATCAAGAGCAAGACTAGCTCAAGTGCATCAGCTTGCTTCTGTTGTTCTGTCCATTGTGTACTCCTGTGCAGCAGTATATTGCAGGCCAAGCATGGAGACTTAGAACCTCAATGAATATTTTTTCCCTGACCAGCAGTTGGCACTCTATTATGCAGTCATGAAGAACAAATATCTATGAAATTGCAGAGAAATCTCCACAACAACAATTGGAAGGTAACACAACAATGAGTGCAGTGAAAACCTTACAAGAGCCACTCACAAAGTGTCAAACAACCATCACCTTCATCATGAAAAGCTTGTGAGGGTAAGTTTCATTTCATTTCATTTCAGCCTGTCCCTGTAAAAGAAAACATTTAAGCCATTGGCATGGAGAGGCCTAGATAAAAGGACAGCATACCTGGTCTTTGATGTCCATTTTGTCAAATTCATCAATACAGCATATTCCATTGTCTGCTAGCATAAGTGCCCCTGCCTGCAGAGTTCTCACCAGTCATGCAACAATCTGGCCATTCGTGACAAGTCTTGCCAGCTTCAATAAACAGGGTCAGGGGTGTAGACAGAAATATGTACTAAGAATCAAAGCAGATCTCAGAAGCTCCTCACTAATTTGGATCTAATTGCCTACTTGATGACACCTTTCAAAGCCTACCACCAGATCCAAATCCAGCAAATATGATACAGAACCGCCTGAATAGAGTAGGGTATAACCTCAATGCAGAATTCACCCGTTTCAGGCTCTTTTACAACACTTGCTGTTAAACCTGCTGCTGAACTTGACTTGCCAGATGTGTAAACAGCTCTTGGAAGAAACCCTGCAACATACCTGCATTCACGCATGCACCCAAGATTCTGGAGTTAGCAAGCTGGTGACATCAAGATACAGTTTAAGAGATGCCAGTTACTGTCACATGAACACAAGTCTTGATTTTCCATCAATTCTTACATGGGAAATACCTAACAAACATTTTTCCTTAGTCAAAAAAGTTTGGCCAAAAATTTCATGTATAGGATATCAATGCCAATAACGAGGGGTACACAATAAAGATCAAAGGGCAAAAGACTAATTATAAATGGTTGAGAGTTCTATGACAATGAGAGCGTTGAAGCAGACAAGCTCAACTTAAAACAGAGAACTACCATTTTAAAAGAAAGCATACTTGAGAAACTGTGACTTAGCACAACTGGGGTCACCCACAATACAGACATTAATGTCCCCTCGCAGATTGATGCCCTCATGTGTCTTCTTGTGAACACCTCCAAAGAGCATGAGCAAAATTGCCCGTTTGATGTCCTGGTGCCCAAACACAGTTGGAGCCACACTGTTGACCAAGCGGGTATATATTCCTGGCAATTGAGACATTTGATCTACCTCCGCCTTGTCCCTATCCTGAATCCACACATCTGGTCATGTAAATAATTTAGTCTGTTCATCTAATAAATTTTGCTGCATAAGGCACCACAGCTCACTATTAAGCACACATGTACACTCTCATGTGGTACAAACAAAGAATTCTACAGGCAAAGGGACACTGATTTCAGCAATTCTTCATCTCTTACTTAATTATTTTGAGAAGATCTGATCCGTTTTCCACAATTTCTCTCCTATTGCAGTTCATAACTGTTAAAACTGTTAGCAAATCCTGTATTTGTAATTGAAAAAATAGAGTTGCCAACCTTCAGCTCAAAAAGATCTTCATCATTAGTAGCGTTGTCTCTTCCTACTGCCCGAATATCAATGCCATCCTGCTTCCTGTCAGCTGACTGAAATAATAAAAGCAACAGGATTAGCCAAATAGCAAAAAGGTGTGACCACCCAGACCTCCATGCTGTATTAGTGTGAATGAAATCCATTCAGAGCCCAGCAGAAACAATATTAACCTCCCAGAGTTACAAATAATACCTGGACAGAATTGGCAATAAATGCAAGACGATAAGAGAGGTCTCGAACTCCAAGGGCTTTAATACCACGTAGGCCTTCACTTGCTGCACTCCCATTTCGACTGCTTGCATCCCCTGCTTTCCTCATAGACTCTGCTCTGTCTCCAGGTGCAGAAATTGCTGCTATGTCAGGTACCACAACAACTGTTCCTGTGAATATACACCTGCACCAAACATGAAGAAATTGTTGCTACCAAGTAGTGCAATACAAAGACAGCAACTTACTCTCCACTAGGAGCACAATTGGATTTTATACACTCCGATAGGTTGCCAAGGAAGACACAAACCTCTAGTTGCACAATGTATGCTAAGGCACGCAAATGTGATCATGACAGGGACAAGAGATTTGCAAGGGTGCCACCAGCCACAGCTTACTTGTCACCAGCACGTGCAATCTCCACGATCTCATGGCGCAGAATTATGTCAAGTGTTCGGGGCAGTGAACCTGCAGGAATCTCATTGGAGTTTTCCTGCATGCGCACACGCTGCCAGTCTGCAAACTTGCTCTCCTGCCTCAACAACGCCCATCTCTCGGCATTTGAACAGGTTGCATTTTTGCACACCAAAGGCTGCCCAACAGATTTAAATACCCATGATTTCAGTAACCATTGCTCATAAGAATTAATCACATATGTCACTCAACTTCCCTATGATGGAAAACTAGGGTGTGCATGGTGAAAACTTTCCATACACAAATTGATCTAGGTAGCAGACAATGTATCCAGCATGACAGAAAGAGGGTAATTACAGGCAGATGGGCAGAGAGCAAGGTGAATAAGAAGATGTGATCTCCAGACCTGAGTGTACTTGAACTGTTGCTGAACATCTCTGATTATAGTCCCACAATCCAAGCACTTGAATGTTCCTTCAAGCAGCTCAGGCCGCACTTCACTGGTCCGAGTGACCACTCCACTGACTGCAATCAGCCTCCCTATTTGACGAGTGTCAAGCTCCCTTAGCCTGCAAAGATTTTATGAGCTGGTGAGCCAGTGAGCTGGTCAATTCCCTGAGAAAATACATTGGCTGGATCTGGTGACTACTGCAAACAGAACAACACAACACTGTGGGAGAAAATTCTTTGCACAATGAGAACAATATGTAAGTACTCAATGTACTTCCATGAACTGCTCAGAAAGCATTATCTTGTATTTCAGGAATTACACTTTCAAAAACCTCCACTGGCATGAACTGCTTCAATTTGAAGTTTGATAATAACCTCAAAAACATTTCAATGAATGGCTCTCTCTCAGGACAAGTATGAGTCATCCAGGGATTTTCCACTGTAGCTGCATTTGCAAGTACTGGAGGCAATCAGACACCAAGGATGGACAAGCATGGATGGTTAAAACCTACTTGTATATATGAGGGAGCCTGTGGAAGGCAAGCCAAAGCCTCTTGTTCTTGTCATTGCTGATGTATCCAGGTCGTTCATGCTGGAATGAAAATTGCTCCAAGGCACTCAATAAGTGAGGCTCAAACCTAACATGAAATCAAGGGCTATGAGAAAGAAAGCATAACTGGATACCATCTGTGCCCTCTCCAATAGCATACATTACATTAAAATTGCTGCAGAAACAGATGAATGGACATCTCAAATCCAGCACCACGCCTCTTCAATACCTGAGCACCACAGACAACCCAACCTGTTTCTGAAACAGCCTTTGAAGCTCTGAATGTATTGTATCTACCAGAAATGGACAAGCACAATGTGTGGTGAGCAGAAATACCTCAGATATTGTTCAGATATGACTTGCTGTAGAACAGGATTAGCCTGCATAAGGTGACCAAAGTCAATAGGCAGAGTGGTTGACTGGCCAGCCTTCATCTTCTCATACTCCTCCACATATGTCCTTACTCTTCCCACTTCAATGTCATCACTGGCTGTTGATGCAGGCTCTGCAGCAAATCTGTAGCACTCTAATTTCCCATATCAATTCCCTCTTACACTCTCTCTCTCTCTCAGCTGGCTGACAAACATTTCCCTTCTTTACCATTCTCAACCTCCATCCTGCATGCTATGGTTCTTCACAACACTTTAAGTGCTCACAATGGGTTTATTTTATGATCAAGGGGCCACCTCCTGCCCATTCCAGACTTGCTATTCTGCTTGTAAGATTTTTGGTTTGCTTTTAGGTGCGCTACTAATGGGCTACTGGTAGCATCTCTACACATACACAGCACTGTTTGTGGTTGGTCGGTTACATGCTATCAAGTTTACTACTGCAAGGGATTAAGATTATGAAGCGGTTGTTGGTGGGTATCCTTACGTGTTGAGAAAGTCCAGAAATTGTCTCTTCACCAGTACTCCTGCTGCCTCATCGCCCGTATTGTACAGAACATCCTCAGCATCACGCGACATACTGTCCTTTCACCGATTCTCCTGAGAACCTGCAACGATTCCGTATCACAAAATGAGTTGTCATTGCAGTAGTAGACCGTGAGGAGCATATGGAGAGGGGCGAGAGAGCAATTTCAGTTCAAGATTTTCAGGATGCAACCAAGATATGAGACATGGATAAGTCTCACAAGATGATAAAGAGAAGCACATAAAGAAAGTGAAACGAGATCCAAAGGCACACAACAAACCCGAGACGTTCAGACAGTGTGAGAAAAAACAACGAGCAAAAACAGGAACTCAACAAACAGATCAAACTCCACAAGCTCCTGAGAAACATAACAGAATCGAAAGGAACTCTTCGAAACGAGAACGAATGACCTGCCTCCATTAGGCTTACACATAGCTTCTCAGCAGAATCTACACCTGCGATGATACTAAAGAGACATGAAAAGGTAAGATTAAACGCAGGCTACACAGATGGAGACGGCAGCGCCGATACAACAAGAGGAAAGAAGAAACGAAGATCACAAAGCTCCTTGTAGTTCTCTAGTTCACCAGATAATACATCAAAAAGACGCAAGGAGAGAGGGAAAAAAAACGCAAAATGACGACAGACGAAAGCAGAGTAATATATCTATTCGAGCAGAAAAAACCACGCCTGGTGAGACAAAAGTTGAGGGCGCGGCTCATTTTCCGCTGGTACAAAAGGAAAATGGGAAATGCAAGGGAAGGAAAGAAGAGGAAAAAACAGAGAAAGCAGAGGTTATTTTGCAGCATTGGCAAGCCAAAAAAAACATACGGTTACAAGAGCACTTACGATGATCAAAGACGACACTGGCGATGAAGCTCTCGCTCCCCAAGCTCCCAGATCGTTGCAACAAAAGCATTCGCGGAAGGAGAAAGCCTCGGCGAATAGAGGCGAAGGAGAGGCGGGTTTTTGGCGGGAAGCGCAGGGTCCAGGTGGGTCCAGATTTTCACCGTGATAATGGCCGATTCTTCAGTTATATCAAGCGAGTTGGGGGCGGAAGGAGCCCTTACGGGTCCTTCAACGGGGGCGTTCGCAAAAGTGACGGGCCTGGCAAGACGCAGTAAGCTAATGATGGGCCTCTCAATTCGCGCACGCCCTGCCATCTAAGGGCCTCTTTCCATGCATGGGTGAAGAATCCCTCGAGTTTTACCAGCGTATTTTTAGATCAATTATTAAATCAAATATGTCACACGACACGGCCCTCCCGTCTAAGGGCCTCTTCTCAAAGAATCCCTCAAGTTTTTCTAGTGTTAAGTTTAGGTCCATTATCAAAGAACCTCTGGTGCATGACCTCCCCAGTCACTGAAGTTTGGCAAATGGTTCCTACACCCCCATTGTCTTGACTCTTATGTTGGCTTTGTCCCTTTGTGAGGGGGAGGGGGAGACTATAAAATAATTTCAGATTTAAAGGCCCTTAGTTCAAGGAACATTGGGAACATTGTAAACAACGTTTGAACATACAGATCTGAATTGTTCCACAAGTAATTACTTGGGTACGCACCTAACTATCGTTACTTCATTGTCACTCACGTGTTCTAAAGAATGGTGGCATTAAAACAAGAATAAATAAGATCTCTCTTAACGAGTGTAGTCCCATAGGCCTAGTGTGATTCATATTAAGTAGATCATGGAAGCGCTCACAACACATTTCTTTTTTTTAAAGGAGCCATGTTGATTGGCCCATCAGCAAATTTATTGGAACATTGGGCACACAGCCCCCAATAAAAGCGCCTCACAGTTGACATTTGTGCTTCTATAAAATTGACCTTTTCAGTTCATATCCATGGGAGTTAAACTTTGGGCAAACCTTATGGGATAAAATTCAGGTTCTATTGGCAATGTATGGGGGAACAAGTTGGGAACTTGAGGAACCCCATGGGGACATGATATAAACAAGTGGCAAAAAAAACAACCCTGCTCTGGACACACTGAACTGTGGTTTATAACTTCTATAGATTGATGCAATTTTGCATTCCATCCAAATAGGGTTTAGGGTTTAGAGTCATTCCATCCAAATAGGGTTTAGGGTTTAGAGTCATTCCATCGAAATTTTGTATTCAACTTATGCTGACCTTAAACCCTAAACCTTGGAGCAAATGCTGCCGACTTGATTCAGAAACAACAACTATTGAAATTTCTAAGTACATATAACTTTTCCTCATTCACAAAGATCTTTCTTCCTCTTGAGTGTGAAGCATTTCTCAAGTTTTGCAATATTGGGTTTTTTCCCCTTGAAGAATCAAATTCAATCTCCTCTTTCACAATCCTCCATGATGCCAACTTTCTCCTCAATGAGCAGCTTTGGAGTTTGTTTGTGAGTTTGTTGTTGCCAATTGTTTTGCTTGCTAAAAGTCTTGCCTACATTGATGGTGTGCAAGCCAAAAAACCAAGGGTTAAGAGAAAGTAATGAACTTGCTTGAAGATCTGAAGAAGTTTGATGAAGGGGCTAAGGGGTGTGTTCCCATTACTTGGTCACAAAAGAGGTATATATACTGTTATTGCATTGATGTGTTTTGCTTGCAAATTTTATTATCACTGCATGTGGGACTTTTGCGGATCATTGTTTGCTATGAAAGTTTGTGAATCATATTTCAAGCAACTAGTGTGAAAGCTAACTAGTTTAACTTTCATCATGTCTAGTTTCCTCTAAGATCCTTACTTGATTGTCAATATTTTTCCTGCCTTATATGTGTTTGGCAATAAAATCAGCCTACAAGAAAACATAATTCATTGAATTAGCAATCCACAAATGTAGAGGCAATGAGTAAAAGGGTTTCCAACTATATGCTACAAATGGCTCAAATCGGCAAGTTGAACACCACTTTGTTCTTACCTTTTGTTCAAGCAAAAACTACGTATTTTAAAAGCTTCCATTTTGATATAAAACTTTTGGATCCCCTTATGGTTGTTAATGTTATGAACTTCAAATCCATCTGACATGGTTTCTAAATTCTCATTGTCATCCCACAATGGGGTCAATTTAATGAGCTATTACATCATTTTGAGACATCATAATTGATCTGAACAAAAGCATGTTATCATGGGAGAAAACATCACCAGCAAAGATGAAGAAAGGTTTTTTAACAACTTGGGATTCAAGACTAAGTCGTGACAAGTAAGAAAAAAAACTCGAACTCAACCACTGCTATTGTTAATGTGTTTTTAATCAACTTGACCCCAAATCCAATATATGTGGGTCTCATTATTTTAATAATTTGAATGTAGTTTGTTGGGATTATAATAATAATGTATATAGATTCATATGAATATAATATATAGTTCACTAGTGTATCAAAACAAAACCTTCTAGTATCTAATCTCTTCAAATCTCTATGAATAGTTATATAATAGACTTTTATGTTATTTTATCAAGACCTTGTCTTATTCAATAAAGCATTCCTCTTTCATTTATTTTATAAATATTAGTAAATCCAACATGGTATCAAAACCTAATTGGTAAAGGTCATAAATTCATCAATAATAAGGGAATCAAAATCAATGAACCAAACAAAGCGTGGCTCCTTATTAATGCCAATGAAAATTTAATGAATTAGATGGTTCATGTACATTTATCAAGTAATATGTTTTTCAATTTCAAATTAATTTCAATAAATGTACACATTGATGACAATGTTTTCTTACATTGGAAGATGTAATCTTCACCATGGCCAAATCAAGTTGCAGATCAACAGTGACAAATTCCAAGTAAAACACTTGAATTTTTCAATCAAATTAAATTGAATTTCAATCACAATTGAAAGATGACTCATAATAATAAAGTTGATGTGAGTCATATTACTAAATTTGATGGACAATATTTTCATGTGTGAAAACACAAAAGTACATTAATGTTCAAACAAAAAAAGGTTTAGCAAATTGTTGTAGGAACAAAGGCCAAACCACTAACTCCTACTTAGATTTCTATAGGAACCTTAGTTTTACCAACCACATGGGTTGGTAGCATAAGTGATTGGGTTGAGCGTAAGAATCTTGAACTTACAATCATTAATAATTGTTTAGACAATAGTGTAATTTCACATATATAATCAAAATTAACAACAAATGAAACATGGTTGGAATTAATCCAAATATTTGAATTAAAAGGTGCGATAACCGAAATGTTTTTAAAAGACAAGTTACAAACATTAAAAATGAAAGAAGGTGAAAATATAACTAAACATATCCACAAATTCTTGTATCTTTACAACAACTCATTATTGCAAGAACTCTTGTACAAGGTGATAAGGCAATATTATCTCTTATGAAAAGTATGCCTACAAGCTATAGACTTTTCATAAGTTCCTTCTAGCAATAGCCCAATTTAACCTTGCAATTTTTTTTACTAATCTATTGCGAGAAGAAACCTTTATGAAAAGTCTAGGAAGTGAAATAATTTGAAAACGTTTTACCAACACTGGATTTGGGTCAAATTTGTCCAAATTGATTAATAGAATTATATTATTTGGAAGGTTGTATTACACATGATAAGGTCCAAACCAATGACATTTGAACTTACATGGGTGCTCTTTACATCCTTTATGAATCCACTGGATGTAATTTCCCAACTTGAAGATTTTGGGACGATAGTGGTTTTAAAACCATAAAGTTCATCGCCATTGTTGTTCCCCTATATTTTCATTTGATTCCAATTTGCTCTCCTCCAATTTTTCCAATTAAGATACTCTATAGTTACATTAGTACCCCCCCCCCCCCTTTTTCAACTAGGTTCCCAACTTATAATTATAATTTAAAATGACCATTTCAACTATAATTTATTTTTTTCAACTACAATCTATTTTTCTCAATTGTTAACCACAATAGTTGAAAAGTACAAATCGAAAATGAAATTGCAATTGAAAGGGACAACCACATGTCATCACCACAACAATAGCCACTTTTGACCATTTAAGTTGGAAATGATTCCACTTATAACATTGTTTTTGATTATAACTTCCCATTAGATGAACTTCATCCACTAACAAATCATCACATCATCAAAATTTGAATTGAAATTCAACTATGTTTTGATTATGTTTTCAACTATGTTAGGTAAAATGTCTAGCCAATAGTTTGTTGACACATGGCTCCAGTGTCTAACAAGTAGTTTGTTGCCACGCAACTCACATAAGGCTACATATACCCTAGGTTAGAGCTAAACTTAAACTAAACCCAAACCTAGGTTAAGTTCAAACTTAAGCTAAGCTCAAACTTAAGTTAGGTTCAAAACTAGGCTAAGTTTATATTTAAACCACCTAAGCTAAGCTTAGCCCTAAGCCAAATGCCACTTAATTAATAATTTGTTTTTTCATTTTAAGTTTAACCTTTAACATCAAGCTTTTGTGATTAATTCATCCCAAATGGCTATTACACAATGCAAATTTTGTTGTGCTTTCTCAATATTTCTAATTCACCTCTTTATATATTTTAGAAACTTGTTATTGAAAACAAACAATATGGGATAAACATTTTAGTTATAAGCTAAGGTAGAACAACTAGTGAACAATCATTTAGTGTTTCAGAGCTTGGCGAAATCCAAGGATGATCTTATATATTTATGGTGTCCAAAGAAAAATCAAAGCCCTTCTCTTGGGGCATCTGAGGCACTAAAAATCTTCCAAAATGGATAAGAAATGAGAAAGTTATGGCTCCCCAAAATAGGGGGATCAAAAAAGAAAATGTTATAACACTTGGAAGCCTATTCCTGAACATTGAAAACAGTTCTAGGAAGTTGCTCCATTGCTTTTAGAGTTCCAAGATGATTTGTAGAACATGAGATGGCGCTCCCATTGCACTTTAGATCGCTAAAATTGAACAAGAAATGAGAAAGTTATGAGCTTTAAAAGTCGAAGGGGTCTAAAAGAAAACAAATGCATTTTGTATCTTGAAAAAAACGTGTTTTGTATTTTATTCTTCCAACTCTTTCTTGATTACTCCTTTGTCTATGTAGTTCAAAGGTGAATTGTAGAACTTCATTTAGTGATCCCATAAAGTTTTAAATCACTCAAAATGAAAAAGAGATGAGAAAGATATGAATAAGTGTTTGGCACATTGGTGAGTATAATGCGCAATTCTACCCTAATTGTACCAATTTACAACCTAACTAGTTGTAACCCAATTGCAAGTTAATTACAAAGACTTACTAACAACTACCTAGCAACCTACTTACTTAACTAGTACCTAACTACTTACTTAGCCTAGTTTACTACCAATTAACTTATTAAACTTATCAATTAACCTAACCTACTAATTGATGTAACATATGTGGCACCTAGGTTGGGCTAAAGTTAAACAAGGTAGCACCTAGGAATACCTATCTAAAACCTAACAAAAATAGCTTAGGGATTTAATAGTTATTAGACTACTAACTAATGTAATGCATGTGGCACCTAAGTGGGGCTTAAAACTAAATACGATGGCATTTAAGCCTAAACCACCTAATACCAATTTAATACTTAACATAGGTAGCTTAGATATTTAATTAAATTAATAATAGTTAGAAAATACCTATTATGTAGGTACCTAGTATGTATTAGGTAAATACCTATTAGGTATAGTTAGTAGGTATTTAAAGGTATGTACTAACTACCTAACCAACTAGTAACTAGTAGGTATGTACGTAGTAACTAACGAAACCTTAACCTTAAACCCTAATTATTTACTAACTAAGTACTTAGTTATTTTGTATTTCAGTTACTTATTAATTAAATACCTAGTCAACAAATAACTACTAATTAAGTAAGTAGTTAAATAAATGCTAGGTATTTAGTAAGTACGTAGTATGGTACCTATAGATACATAGTATGTAGGTATAATATTAATTCTCAAATGTTATTGTAATTAGTTCTAAGCTAGGTTAATTACACTTTTATAATTATAATAATTAATACTTAATTAATATTATTATAATATGATCCTAACTTAGGCAAATAATTAATAACTAATCACCTAAGGTTAATTAAATGTTTAATGTGGCACCTAAGGTACCCACCTAGGTTAAATGATTTAAACCACCAAATATTTATCCAATACCTAGCATCTAGGTTATAACCTAAAGATTTAATAGCTAATAGTAGCTAAAACAATCTAAACAACCAAATATTTATCCAATACCTAGCATCTAGGTTATAACCTAAAGATTTAATAGCTAATAGTAGCTAAAACGATCTAAACCACCAAATTCATCCAATACCTAGCATCTAAGTTATAACCTAAAGACTTAATAGTTAGTAGTAGCTAAAAAATACATATAAGGTAATAGTTAGTAAATACCTAACTAGGTATTTTTATAGCTACCAATTAACTACTTATTAAGGAGCTAACTATCTTATATTCTAGATATACATTAACTAAATACCTAACTAGTAATTAGGTGAATAATTATGTAGGTACTAAGTATTTAACAAGTACTTAGTATTTCAAGAAATAATTATTTATTATCGAATTAATTAATCAATTCACAAATTAATTATCAAAAAATTAAAATATATTTAATTATTGGGAAACTACTTATAAAATAACATTATTTTTATTTAATAATTGTCTAAATAAAAAATATTTTTTTACCAATTGCTATTTCTGAAAATAAACCTTTTAAAATATTTGTGATCAACTAATTAAATAAGAAATAGTTAGGTTTTAAATTATTATCTAACAAAATAAGTCATTAATTAATTGGTAATTCCTCAATATTACCTATAAATGATTAATTTTGTAACTTATTAAATTATTTTTTAGAAATTAAATTATTTGAAATTCATCATTAATATTAAATAAATAAATAACTTGTGAATTCGTATTTTTAAATTTTATAACTAGCTAACTATTAATTATTTATTAATTTATATTTAATAAATATCAATTGATAGAAAATAAGTATTATATATATAAGTTAAATATTCAATGAATTTTAACTAATCACGAATTATAACTTAAGAAATTAATTTGTGAAAAAATTTTATTTATTATCACTGGCTGACTAATCATTTATTAATTAATAGTCATTCGCTATTAACCATAATTTTTGATCAAGTAATTGGATCATATTATTGATTTTTTTAAAATTAATGAATCTTTGGGAAAATATTAAATAAGGAATAATCAAATAATTAATTATTTAAATAAGTAGTCAGAAAATTTACTTCATCAAACTGATTATTTTTATAAAACATTCATAGTAATTCAGTATTAAATATTAACTAATAGTTAATGAATTATTGAAAAAACATTCATTGATAAATATTAAATATTTATATGTAAATTTATTGACTTGTTAATAGAAACTAAATATTTTAAAATTAACTAATGATTATTTCATACTCCTTAATTTATCAATTAATTATTATTTAAAATTTCTTAATAATGAATAATTATAATTTATGATTAATTTATGCATTCTTTGCAAGGTTGATTTGTAGTTGCATAATCTAAACCACTTCAAGAAACACAATTGTAGGTTATGTCATTTTCCAATCGATGTTTTATCTATAATTCAACTATAGACCCTTTAGTTGAAATTTAGTTTCAACTGTCCACCAAAAAAGGAAAGGATTCAACTTACTTGGTAGCCCCAAATTATTATTTTTATACCTAAAAATATGTAATCGAAAATGTAGTCGAAAATGACATGTAATTGAAAATAGTTCGATTGAAAAAAAAGGATTTTCTACTAGTGTTAGTACTCAGATTGAGTTGTTGATAATACTACCTTCTTGTGTGAGAGTAGGTATTAGATATTTTGTAAGCATTAATGGGTATAGTGCATACACCAATTGGAATGGAGTGTGCCCATTATTGACCTTGTAGGTGGTATGGTAGGCGAACATCATAACTCTTAAATGTTCATTCCAATCTATGTGCCGCCCTACTAGTTTGACAAGTCCAATGAAATCCACACCCCATTTCATAAATGGATTTGACAATATGGCTATTACTAATTTGGCCATGTTTGAAAATGTCAAATTTCTAGGTTTTTGACATTCATCACACTAGTAGAAATTGGCCAAAATGTTACCACTTTATTTGCGTCTACATGTGATTATTAATCATTTGTGACTACTTTTGGACATTTTTGCAATTACTTCTTATGTTTGGTCATATTTGCAACTACACTACAACTATTTTGGTTTTCATTTTAAAAGAACAACTTATGTCCCATTAGTTGCAAATGCGACCAATTTAATCAAACAACCCTATGAGTATACAAAAATGTATTTTGTGCATTCTAAGGAATATATTTGCATATATTAGGATTTACAAATGTATACTTTGAATGTATATGAACAACCATATTATATGTGTATTCAAGTATTATTATTAGCACAAGTGGCTCAATATTATGGTTACACAAGGTGTCTATTTTAAATATATTAAAATTTTATGTAAGATATTTACTAAATATATTGTAATGATTATTATTATTCTTATTATTATTGGATATTTATAATTCACAAGAGCTATACAAATTGCATAATATGAATAATAAAATAGTTAATGTAGGCTAATTACGAATTACATTATTATTGTTATTATTATAAGTAATCATTTATAAAATATTAGTACATTGTAATAATAACTAAAATATATTTTTGAAATTTTTATTATTCTGTAATATTTATTGTAATAGTTCATAAATAATTATAATGAGTGAAGTAATAATATGAATAATGAAAATCATATAACTAACCTTGGAAATTGACTAGCTACAATAATAATTCAATTCATGTTATTGTTATTGTTAAATTTATTTTTATTTTTAGCCACAAAATGAAAAATAGTGGGAATAATTATAATAACTTAGGCTAGGTTTTAATTATATTATTATATTTTCAAATTTTTATTAATTAAAAATTATAATGATCAATTATTAATTACTAAATAGTTCAGTTATTATATTAATTCTTTACAAGATATTTTTAATTAATTAATCAAAAATATTTATTTATTTATTTGAATCTAAAAAAAGTACCCAAAATTACGAATTAATTCAACTTTTGATAGATCATTATAGTTAATATATAGTTTAAACTAAATATTATTACTTTTATTTAACTAATAAATTTAGTAATAATTATTAATATAATATAATATAATAATTTTATTATGTAATTAAATTTTATTTATGATTGTAATTATAAATGATTAGTTAGTTTGATTGTTTAGTAGTGAATTAATTAGTTTAAAACAGTTTGCAATTAAAATGTTTATCTCATATGTTATAGCTTTCATTTTCATTTTGAAAAGTATATAAATAAGGAGTTTTGTTTTGTATTTTTATATTGAAAAAGCATGGGCATATGGGATGAGTCAATCAAAAAAGTTTAACTCAAAATAAAATATAATTATTCATGTATTTACACTTAACACTAGTAGAAGTCAATCAAAATGTAACCATTCCATTTACGATTACATGCGACTTGCAGTTGTTTGCAACTAGATTTGAGAATATTTGCAACTACAAGATCAACTTTCAATTATTTTGGTCATTATCACAACTATGATGCAACTATTAAAAATTTCATCCTATTGGTTACGTCAATTTTACATTTATTTCATCCATTAATAGATCATATGTCCAATAAGTTGCAATACTCACCAAATTAGTTACATCCTCAAGGTATTCTACAATGACATAAGGGTGTATTTTAATGTATGTACTAAAATAATATATATAAAATATGCATACATATGTATATTGTTCGTATAATGAATTTCAAAATTAATATTTGAACTTTGAATTTTTTCATTCAAATCTAAAAATCGATGTTTCAATTATAAAAATTTTTATTTTAATTTTTTCTTCAACTTATTGGAATTTGAAACTTGATATTTGAAGCTGAAAATTTTTATTTCAATTTTGAAAACATTATTTGAATTTGAAAATTTTGATTTGAATATGATATTTTCAATTTCAATTAAAAATATTTATTTGATCTAAAAATTGATTTTCAATTCTGAATTAGTATTTTTGAATCCAGAAATTAGTATTTGAATTCAGAAAAATTATAATTGATCATAAAAATGGACATTTTAATTTTGAATATTTTTACGTGAATATGAAAGTTTATATTTCAGCTCTGCAAATTTTTCATTTAAATTTTAAATAATCATTTAATTTGAACCTGAAATTTAAATTCCAAATTATTATTTTAGATTCTCAAAATTAATACTTCAAGTCTGAAATTAATAATTGAGTCTAAAAATGGACATTTCAATTTTGAATATTGTTATTTGAATATGAAAATTAACATTTCAATTCTGAAAATTGTTATTCAAATTCAAAAAAAAATTTGATCTAAAAACTGATATTTGAATTCTAAATTAATATTTTCGAATCTAAAAATTATTATTCAAGTTTTAAAAAATTATTGAGTCTAAAAATTGGCAATTTGATTTTTTAATATTTTTATTTGAACTTGAAATTTGATATTTGAATTTTGAAGTTGAAAATTTAAATTTTAAGAAATTATTTGACTTGAAAGTTGAAATTTGAATTTCAAATTATTATTTCGGATTTTCAAAATTAATATTTGAATTCAGAGGATTATTAATTGAGTCTTAAAATGGAAATTTTAATTTTGAATATTATTATTTGAATTTGAAAATTAACATTTCAATTTTGAAATTCGTTATTTAACTTCAAAAAACTTATTTGATCTAAAAAATTATATTTTAATTCTGAATTACTATTTTGGGATCTTAAATTTATATTTTAAATCCAAAAATTATTGATTGAGTTTCAAGGGTTTTTTGTATTAATGTTATCTATAGTAAATCACTTTTATAAATAATTATAAATGATTATGTTTATTAATCTAAGTGACACTAAATAATAATTATTATAATATAAATTTGTATATTATATAGTTTATATTCTTATATTAGAAGAAATTAATTAATTAAATTAATGTGAAATTACTTTAAAATCATTGTAATTACTTCATATAAGAATTAATTAGTATGCGCATAATTATTTTTTAATTGAACATAATTATTCACATTCTTTAATCTATAACTTCAAACCTGAATAAAGAATTTGGAAAAGTTATAGTGTAGTTAAAATAATTATTTTACTGATTTTAAGTTCACAAATTATTATATAATAATATTATCTTAAAAAATTCTGTGATTAATCATCTATGATAAATATTTTATAGTAGTTTTATAGTAATTATGAAAATTAATGTTATGTTTAAAAATTATTATATTTATAGTTAATTATTACCAAGAGAAAAACATTACTTGACCTATCATAATTTTTACAACAATAAATGTTATTATACAATAAGTAATGTAATTAGTTGAGTAATAATTTTAAAAAAATTTGTGTATGAATTCACTTTCTAATTTAAAAATTTTAATTATTTTTTTAATTTTAAGATAAATATTTAAAATATTTAATTTTAAATTATAGTCATTAAATTAGTTTCACGTTAATTATATTTTATATAATTCGATCTGATTTTTAAAAATAATTAAATATTTTTAATATTTTATTATTTATGAGTTATGTATTAATAACTTGTGAATAATTAGATAGCTAGTTTGTTAAATATGAAAAAGGTATTACTTATTTAAATAATTGATAATGAATACTGAATATTTGTAGTGTATATAGTTTATAATTTAAATATATGTAAATTTCATCGTTATGAATTAAATGATTATTTAATTATTTAGTACTAGTGTGAACCCTGTGCATAATGCAGAGGTGTGTTATTTCAACAATGTTTGGTCTCCCCACCCCCACCACCCTTCCCCCCCCCACCCCGGCGGTTTCTTTATATTGTTCCAATTGCTGCTAAACATTGGTTTCTATCAGATCACACTGGGTGAGAGTGATTCATGTGGGATCAAAGGGGTTGTTCAAAAAAAAATTATTTCAAAATCTTAAATGGACTCATAATTGCGTGGCTATTGTTGCAAATATTTGGAGTTATTACAATGTTTTGGCTACTAATCCTCTTTCAAATTCCTGGTGTTTCCCTACACTTAATAAATGACCTTGGGGTCACTAAGTTCATAGGGTCAGGGAAAAGGTACCCCAACTGCTTGACTCCGTCCACCAACTGGTTTATATACCTAAAGTGAACAGACAGCAGAAACTGAAGAGTCGGAGAAACGTCCTAATGACGCCGCATTCACACGAAAGTAGTTTTCCTACTTCTGTCCAGTCTGTCGCGCGTGCCTGCCCAGCCCCCCACCCCCGACACACTCACGTATTGCTGATCCAAAACGGCTACCCACTCGAACGCCGAAAACGTAGCGCGACCGCGCCAGCTAAGGTAGAACACAAAACCGTCATAGACAGACGGACGGACGTAGTGAATTAATATATATGATTTGAATTATTTAAAAATCTAAGAACCCAAGAAAGTAAAGCATGGAGAAAGTTTTAGAATTATAACTTAATTTGTAAGCAGGTTGCAAGTTCAAAACTTATCCCATATTGTTTGTTCTTCATTCCTATTTTGAACATTATATAAACAAGGGGGTGTGCCTTTCTCATTTCACATTAAAAAATTTGTGCACATGGGATGAGCTAATCAAAAGGCTCAACCCAAAACAAAAAAACAAATAGTGCACAATTTTTAAATACTTACCTCCCCAACCTACTTATCTATCTAATTAGGTAGGTACCTAGTTTGACCTACCCATCTAGGTTAACCTATGTACCTACTGTCATGGCCTAAGATATTTTGGGATACTTTGGGCAATGTCATGTCCTAGGATATTTTGGGATACTTTTGGCAATATCATGGCTTAGGATATTTTGAGATACTTGGGATACTTTTGGCAATGTCATGTCCTAGGATATTTTGGGATACTTTTATCCTGGCCTAAGATATTTTGGGATATTTTTGGCAATATCATGGCCTAGGATATTTTGGGATACTTTTGGCAATATCATGGCCTAGGATATTTCGGGACTAGTATGGTTCAGGGTTATAAAAGGAGATAGTCTAGGGAACAACCCTTCAGCAGATCAACACCAGTTGATGGATCAATAAAGCTTGTCTTGTCTTGTAATTCTCCACTTGTTTGTAGTCGGTCCAT
>Ga0116227_10004192_pt1 | contig 31406 bp, 27 predicted proteins | sample S1TSphgellanicum_FD_89693 | JGI IMG/M metagenome (GOLD analysis project Ga0116227, IMG submission 89693) | Host-associated microbial communities from peat moss isolated from Minnesota, USA - S1T2_Fb - Sphagnum magellanicum MG | ecosystem: Host-associated > Plants > Peat moss > Unclassified... | reverse complement strand
GAAAATGAAGTGATTTTGTAGAGTTTCAAGGGCCAGAAATGAGAGAAAAAATAAAATATCGCCAGACTTTCTATATTGGGTTTCCAGTATGTAGCCATGAGTGGTAAAAAAAGTTGTTTAAAAAATTTGTACTTCAAATCTGGTTTATAGCAAAAAAATTTGGCTAAATCTTAGTAAGGGTGATCACCATTTTCTCTACATCGCCCATTTAGGCAATGTTAAAAAAATTATAAAATAGACACTGCTTATGGCTGACTCCATGTTTCAGGTCCATTTTTATGGGTAGAAAATGTTAAAGAGGGTAGAATTCTCTTTTTGCCAGGCAGCTCTTTTATTAGGTAAGTAGGTAGTACTACAGACTCTCTGTAAATAAATAAACGTGTTTTAATTGCAAAAATCAGGAGATATTACGAGGCATTTGTTCTCCTGCCACAAAATTCAAAATCTCCTTTTCTTTCGGGCTCATGGTGTGTGTAACTATGATCATAACAGCCTAATGGAAAGAGAGAGCCTTACTAGGTTAACAATCAAGATCACTTGCGATCTCTGCAGTCCTTCTCTTTAGGTAATGAACTCCAGGAAATTTCCTAGTATAATTTGGAAGGCACCTTATTTACATAATAACCTTTTTATTGGGTGGTAGGGGGAGGAACTGCCGAGTGGATTTCAGTCCTGAAATTTCAGGTTTGCTCGTACACTGAGCCCTTCTGTCTGTACTGAGGTACTTAATAAGGGGGGAGAGGGCCCACTGTAAGATGCAGCCTTTGTTTACTATACCGTCTAAATTCTCTGTTCTGAGGGCTGTACTGGTTTCCTCCTCAAAAGTAGGAGCCACCTTACAATTAGATGAGGCACTCTTACACCTACATAATAAAATACTCACAGAGAATTCATAAGTGTATCTGGAGGGGTACTTGTAGTCATCAATATTGCTCCTAGAAAAGAGGAAGGATACCGATAATTTTCCCTTTCTCCAAGGGGAATATTACATGTGCTCTCCAGTAGTACTACTGGGGCAGCCCCCTGGACCAGGGTTCTTTTTTATTAAAAAATAAAAAATGTGCACGAGTGGCAACATGTCTGCCCTTGAATATGCCTAACTGGCATCTTATGTAATTTGGCTAAAGGGTTCTTCATTTGGCTTCTTGGTCATTTGTTGAGTCAGCTTTTGGTCAGCATGGATTTTTCAAGATAGCCCAAAGTGGGTATTCATTTTTTAAAGAAATAAGTTGAAGTGGCACCCACTAATTTTTTTAAGTAAGTCTAACTGGCACCCACCAAAAAAACCAGTGCAAAATGTGGCTCCTGGACTGAAAAAGAATGAGAAACAAAGACATAAGTGACATTGTTGCAAAACCAAACCTAAAAACTAAACACAAATTGTACACACTTTGAGAGGAGTTGAACACCAGTTTGATATCACATGCAAATGTCAATAAACCTCATAACCTTCTAAGAAACCCAGCACAATCGCTAGCACAATCACCAAACTTATCTAGATCATGGAAACAGGAACACTTCAATTCTGTGTTGTGCAAAGAACATAACTTGTTAAAAGGTAGCACCAATCTGGACTTTTTGATCCTTCCAAACTGTGATAGCCTCTTGATAAGGAAATCTTTTTTGAGTAAAAAATTCTTGTGCAAACATGCAAACAATTGTGTCCAAATGTAGACCCAACTTGTTATGCAACTTATCTTTCATGAATGCATGCAAGAAGAAAGTTCGGTCATCTTCTACAGATCCCAACACTGACACCACCATAATCTCAGCCAACTTTAAATACTCACTCCGCCAATGAGTGAGATTATTGAGTCTTCAATTGGCTTTATTGTAAATCAACTGCAAAATTTCAAAAATTTTGAAATAATACAAGTAAAGAATAAGTAATTTTAAAATTGACCGGTCAATATGATGTTCAAATCTATTTTGTCATTAAAAAATTTAATGAAATATACATGTATGAAATTATAGCATAAAAATCATTGTATATTCAAATGCCTCACCAAAAACCAAATTTACAAGTTTGTTTTGGTAGAATATATTTGACACATACTTGAATCAAATCTTACATTACAGAAAGTAGGTTTTAAAAGTTACTTGCATTTAGAAAAGTTTACTTGAAACCTACTTGAAAAAATTAAAAATTAATGCATAATAATAAAAAAATATCTTGTTATTTATTATTCAACTTTTCTGGAACCAAAAACTGGAAACCTTGAAAAATCATTTTTATTCAGGAAATGAAAGTCTGGAACTGGGGGCTAACCAACAGTTAACCACTGGTTCCAGACCAGGTTACCTGGAACTGAAACAGAATCAGATGTAAATTTTTTTGAGTCAAACCCAGGGTTCCAATTTTACCCTGGATCGGAACCACAAGAACTGTTCAAATTTGTGTTTTTTGAACAAACCAGAATGGGATCTGGTTCTTCATCAAAACTCAAGAACCGGCCAACACTGGGTTTGAACCTGCCATAAAAGGCGTGCTATTCGTGTCATTACAGCAGCCTTGTTTTCCAAGGCATCAAAACGTGGCTAATAATGTTGCATGCAAACTTCCTACAACATTTGTCGGTCTGCAGTTTGCAAGGTCTTATTACTTACCGACGATCGGATCAGACTGCAACCATATTCAATTCAAAAACACGTTACCGATTTTTCTTCTGTCAAATGGTACAAAAGACTTGCAGTGTTACTAATGAGTACTAGCATCAATTTAGCGGCAAATGCAGACAAACTCTTACAACTTTCCAGCTGCTTTGCTATACAACACACATTATATAATAGTCAAACTTGTTTGCACTTTCCTACCGATTCTAGCTCCTCATGAGCCTGACTTTATACTATGACACACTTTTGGTGACGACTACTTGTGACGGACTTTGCATGAAGCTTTTAAGTTTTGATCAGCAGTGCAATGAAACTAGTATAGCAAATGGGTCCGAAAATTTCGAGCTTAGGAACTTTGTATGGATCGTGTTCTTGCTGTTTGGTAGCTGCTCTAGTATGGGGTTTTTGCAGCCTGTTCACTACCGTTGGTCAGTGGCTAGCTTCAGTAATGGAATGGAATCATGGATCGGCTAGCTTCAGTAGTTCAACTCTCATGGCATGATTCTCGTGGATGATTAAGCTACACGCTTGAAGAGATGGGATTTTGATATGATCTGGACCTTGACTAAAGAAAGCTATTGTATAGAGAAGATGTGCAAGTGGTAGTAGTCTAGATAAGCTCACGAAGACTTAAGTTTCAACCTACTAACTTTGCAACCAAGTTTGATCAATTTGTTAAAATAGAATGCTCAAGACAATTACAATTGACAACTTTGTCACCTCTAATGTCGCTCTGCAATCTTGCTAATTGTAAAACTAATTTAATAAGGATTGTTTTTTTAAGAGAGCAATAGCCTCAAGAAAATTGTCAAACCTAAGAGTTGCGTGAGCACATTTCCAACGTGCCTAGTGCATATAAAAAGGTGTTGTTCTATGTGCACATTGGAAGTGTGCTCTTGCAACTTTTAGGTTTGACAATTGTCTTGGGTCTTTTGCTGTTTTGAAAAAACAGCCTTTACTAAGTTAGTTTTACAGTTAGTAGATTGCAGAGCATTAGAGATGACAAATTTGTCAATTGTAATTGTATTGAGCATTTTGTTGTAACAAATTCTTGTATAAAATATTGGAGCATTCTTGGAAACAAATATCTGGTGGTTATAACGTGACGTCAATGCTCCAGATAGCTACTCATGTGAGTCTCCATGAAGAACTTAGTTGAGCTGATTCACTTGTAGTGAACGTGATCTCCAGCTAGTTAGTAACAGGCCAAAGGATTGATTAGGTGACGAAGTCCAGGTACTGAGAATTTCTTTTCCTATAGTTGCAGATCCAGTCTCTGAATATTTTGTAGTAAGAACTCAATTTGATTTGAGAGCACTGATGGAGCTATACCAAGCACATGAAGCTACAGCAATGTTAGCTAAGGTCTGTGTAGTATATATTTTCCATTCCAGAGGAAATGTGTTGAGAACAGGATGTGTAGTGGACTTCTGAACCAGGCTATTAACTTACTAGCGAGGAGAGATCAAAACTGAGGTTTTTGGTGTCTGCTTCTAGTCCAAGCTCAACAAATTCAATGACTACGTGTGTGTTCAGCTTTGAATCCACAAGTCTAGTAGCTGGGTGCAGATTCACAACTCTCTCTCAGCCTTGGTTTTTGTGAACTTACAGACTGATCTCTTTTCTTGCAGGGATGGTAACTTTCCACACCTTTTGTGAGCGGAGAGAAAACTGTAGTACTTTCTGGATAGATTGAATCTCATTTCCACATTGCCAAGTTTCATTGTAAGTCTAGATAATGCAGAGATGCTCTAAAATCTCTCCCATGAATCTCCCCAATGCATGCTACCTTTATAGCCTAGCAGGTTCAGCAGTTTTGATGAGTAATATTTAATGTATTTTCTCTTAAGATTCTGGCATAACCATCAAGAAATTAATAAGTTGTAATTTTCACTTGTTAAGTACACCTTGATCTAATTTCTCAGAAGTCCTGAATTTTATTTTCTCATAATTATTTAGTGCCAAATCTGCTAGGTTGCTACTTTAGTCATGATGCATAGCACCAGCCCTTTTTTCTTGTGTGGGAAATTTCCCAACTAAAGTGACTATTTTTTTTATAAAAAATGTGACAAAGCAAATATTTTTAGGGTTACTGATAGCTAAATTTAGTCTTTTTTTTGGGTCTGAATCGCCAAATTTCTACCTGAGTTTTCAACCTTAGTGGAAAAATTTAGAGGGGTCCTTAAAAGTTTGTAGCCTTTTTTTTTGGGGGGGCGGGGAGCCAAATTTGGCTAGATCATCTTATGCATGATTGCAACTGAAATTTGGAAAGAAAGAAAACTCACTGATGCATACCCATCAATGGCCCTTTTCTACTGGCAAAATTAAAAAAATTTAAATGTTAAAATGAAGAGAAATCTTTTTCAGATTTTCAATTGCCAGAACTAAGAAAAAAAATTCCCAGATTTCTATATATGGTTCAAGTAGGTAGCCAGAAATATAGAAGGACAAAGTTTTTTTGGACTTTCATATCTCATTTATAACCAAGTTTGGCTAAATCATATTTTAGGGTTTTTAAAGGGTCAAGGTTCCAATATGTTATGCAACCTTGACGCTTTAAAAACCCTCAAAGCCCCCAAAATATTTAGCTGCCAATTGAGGAATTTTGATTCAATCTTTACAATAAACATAACTAATGTTTACATTTTTGATGGGCCTCTTGTATGTATGTATGTATGTATGTATGTGCCAACAGTGTAAGCTGATGAATAGACTACACTAGGAGATGTGGCTAGAACCTATACTTTCTGAAATCAAGAGTTGTTTGAAAGTACAATAGGAAGGGAATAAAATGTGTATTGCAAAGAAGTTACAAGTTTTCTTCACCAAGTTCAAGATGATTTTTTTGTGTGTTCTTTATCAATGGATTCAAGCATAACTGTTGGATTTAATGTAGGTCGCATTTGTATCCAGTGTGTTGTTCTAAATGGCTTCAATGCTTAATTGTTATGTTAGAACTTAGTACCATTGCATTTGTATCAAGTCTGTTTTTCTATTTGTATTCATGCTTTTATTGTGCAAACATGCAATCTGGGTGCAATTGTACAGTTGCATTTATAGAATGTGAGAGACAGTATTAAAAAGACCTCGGAAGAAACTGCATTAGTCCAAGTACATGCCATATCAAGTAAGAGTGCAAGTCATTCGAACAACTTATAATCAGCCACACCTACAACTCAAGACAGGCATAAGTAGCAATATTTAGTGATACATACAACCAGCAGCTAATTACATAATGGGTCTGCCATTTAAATGACATCTATAAGGAGGATAAACATTCGACATACTAAATTGGAAACATATGGTGGTAAGCATGGTTAAGCTCAACTAGATCCTTCAGTTATGTCCAAAATGTTTCTGTAGTGGACTTCACATGACCCTTATAGATAGTAATCTCAAACTTTGGCCCATTTTTGGGCGCATCACAATGACTTTACCCTGAAGGGCAGAGCCAACAAAGATGGGCAGAGAATTAAACACAACTAACATCTGTGTATTGGGTGTCTGTCAAATTTCTGGGAGCAGTAGGAAGACATCTTTCCATCCTGCCATTGAGTCCACCAACAAACTTCAAGAAATCATTGTGGAGTAAAAACAGATAACTTATCTAAGGTCTTTACACAACTGCAAAAAAAGTTGCACATCTTAAAACAATCCTCAGGAGAAGCAAGCAGCAAATGATAAGACAGTCTCTATCCTGGAACTTGAAAGGTATTCTGCCTACTTACACAACACATGCACAGTGATCCACAGGATCATTAGTTCATTTCAAGGAATTCCTAGGCTGCACCATGCAGGAGAAGAAGACACACAGATTCAGCTCAAATCAAGAAAAATTCTTTCTTTTGTTGATAAGAACCTTTTGTTACATTGGGACAATGTGCAGCAAGCTTCCCTGACTCCAAGAAAAATTACATGGAGTGACGGTGCAGAAGAATGTACAAAGTGGCCTTCCATGAGCCAGCAAGACTACACTTTTTTCCAGAATGAAACCATGTTGGAGAAACAATATGGGGCCTAGACTGCACCTGTAAGGCATCCTAAGGCCCTTCAATTCCCACCTTCTCTCAAGAAGAATAAAAAAAGGGGCCATTTGACCAATAACCCAGAAAACACTTTTTCTGTCTTCATCTGCCTATCTGTGTCTATGTAGGCTGAATTTATGCTACACACAGAACGTAAGAGGTGGGGCAAAAAAAGAAAACATTGAGTTTTTTCCTATGCAGAAGAAGATGGGACAGCACCAGCAGGTATTACACTGAGTGAAGTTGAGCCCATGGCTGACATAGCAACTGGGGCAGGACCATTGGATGCTGGAGAAGCAGACCTTTGAGAAACTGCACTACCTGTCATTGACACATTGCCAACATGTGGCTGGTGTGGCTGCAGCAGAAAGAAAATCAACATGAGACACTTCAAATCTTTGATCTAGGCAAAACAAAGAAACAAAAGAAATGACTTAAATCCTCAATCTGACACTTCATCTGCCATAAAAACCATTGCTGTAACACATCAATCCAATGGTCACAGTCACATTTAAAATTCAGCTGAGAAGAGAAGCTGCAAGTCCATGTTGGGCATAACAAGCCTTCAGAGGCAAATGCATGTGCCTCAAGGTTCATTCCAGCAACCTTATGCTCATACCTGCATAGTATACATGAGTCCAGATCCTGGCACTGTCGAAGAATGCCCTGGCCCTGGCACAGGAACCCCTTGGTATACCACATTGGGTGGCCCTGATGTTGTCACCAAACCCATTGTAGAACCAGGTAGCATGCCAGAAGAAGAGGATTGCACAGGGAGTCTAGTTTGAGCAGCAGCTGCAATGTTGCTTGTAGCCAAGGACACAGGCATTGAACCCTGCTGGCTCTGCTCCCCAGCAGTAACCCCTTGCTGTGAACCTGCTATTTCCCTTCCAACTTGCCCTGGGCCTACTGCAAACTTCTGACCTGAGGCACCTTGCATGACAGTGTGAGCCTGTGGCACACCACCCATACTGGCACCATGGATTGATGCCCCGGTGTTTCCATTGGATGATGGTATGTGCAGTCCTGATGGGGCCACCATTGGGGACATATTGTGAGCTGACCCGGGACTGCCAGTCCGTGTAAGATTAAACATTCCACCTGACATAGGAGAGGCTGCTTGGTTGGACTTCCACTGTGAAGAATTCACTCCAACTGTGGTTGAATGAAGACCAGATGAAAGGGATGTTACATGTGGAGTAGGACCACTCATATTGATTGGAGTGCCAAGTTGGTATGTAGGTGCTCCAGGCTGAGAGGCCATCTGGGAAGAGACTCCTTGTCCCTGCAGCTGCATCCCTGTCTTACCAACCTGCCCTGGCACAGGCAAACCCATTGCAGTTCCAGGATGTCGTGTTTGCAACCTGTGCAAATGCAAATGAGCAGTACAGCTCAGACCCTTGGAATTGCAAATTGTAGTGTACTGAGCAGATCACCCTATCAAGATATGTCCTGCACTGTCCGGTATCTCACTTTGGAAGTTTTGATAAGACTGACCTTTGGGGTGGAGGTTCTTGCTGCTGTTGCATTGGCCTGTGTTGTTGCTGGGATTGCTGCTGCTGCTGCTGAGGTATAGGCGGTTGCAGCTGTGGTTGCTGAATTGGGGCAGACGATGGCAACTGCTGCTGAGGCAGCGGTGATTGCTGAGGGAATGTTGCTGGTTGCGCCTGTTGCTGTGATGCCACATCCTGCTGCTGCTGTCCCTGCTGTTGCACAGCTACAGAAGCTAGCCCTTGTGATTGAGCTCCTCCTTGCAGTTGAGCACCTTGAGACTGCATCTGAGGCAACTTCCCAGACATACTCTGCTGAGACCAAGATTGGAGCTTCCCTGACTGAATCTGTACTTGTGGCTGAAGCACCCTTTGTCCTTGCTGCAATGAATGTGCTCCTGGTTGGCCAGCTAATTCACCAAGCATTGAATTACTCCCAATGCTCAGACTACTAGGAAGATTATTAGATTGAGGAAGACCCTGCATCATCATAGGTCCACGACTCAATCCTTTAGATACCCGAGCAGCCTGTTGCTGCTGCTGATTCTGCTGCTGGTGCTTCTGGAACTGCTTTGATTGCGCCTGTTTAGCTGGCCCAGCAACCTGTGACATTTGTCCTGGAACCTGATTTTGCTGGGTAAGAGGTGGCTGCTGCTGCTGCTGCTGGCTAGTAAGAGATGAAGGCCCAGACCCCGTAGGAGATACTTGGGCTGATTGCAATGAAGATGGGGGGAGAGAAGACTGTTGAACTTGTGAAGAAGGACCTACTCCTACTTGCTGCTGTTGCTGCTGAACTAGCTGTTTCTGGAGAGTGTGGGACTGTTGGGAAATGGCATGCTGGGGCTGTGGACCCATGTGTTGGGAACTCAAGCTTCTCCCATAAGGCTGATGAGGAGCCAGCATTTGCTGCTGCGGAGGATTAGGAGTATGAGGATGAGGATGACCTAAGGCAGGAAGTCCTCCCAGGAGTCTTTTTTGATGCTGCAATTGCTGTTGCCGTTGCTGCTCATTCACACGTGCTGCCTGAAATTGCCAGGCCTGTTGCTGCTGCTGTTGAGTCTGGTGGTTCTGCAACTGCAGCTGTTGCTGCTGTTGAAGCAGAGACAAAATAGAAAACTCAGAACTGGTTCACACTTGCAACTCAGAGCAAAGTCTTACCTGAATTGAATGTCCAGAGCTATCAGACCTTATAAGCTTACATAAACAAAAGATGCTGGGAAACCACTATACCCAACCGAGCAAACAAACCATACAACATCAGACCAACTGGCTTAGAGAAAACTCATTGAAGTGCATACCCATGTCAGTGGAAGTCGTGAAATAAAAGTTGGTTTGAGATAGAACCCTGTTCAGATCAAAGTGAAAATTTCACCTGCTGATTCCGTTGTCGTTGTTGAGCCTGATGTTGTTGCTGCTGCTGCTGCTGCTGATGCGAGAAGCTCTGGGGTGGGGAAGAAACCACAGCCATATCACTATTGAGACTAGCCAATGCAGCAGCAGCTTGTGGCTCACCCTGTAATGCCAGATGTTGTAGTTGTTGAATCAGCTGCATCCGCTGCTCCTCTGAGCAACTAGTCATCTGAAACAAACAAGAACTCATGAGCACAACCAGGAACAAACAAGAAATGTCACTAATGACCACAAGGTGAATGCTTTTGGTAAGATGGAAGTCCCCACTGCTCCGGTGTGCTCTGAATCTTGCAAAAAACTTCAAGCACTTCAACCCTTACATGAGGTACAAACCAACAAATAACAGTGGACATAGCCTGCAAGACATGTTCCAGAGTAGCATTAACCCACAAAAACCTTCTCTGCACTATCTGGTTTCTAACCCTACTCTTAGTCCTATGATTTAGTTTCAATATCTGCTACTAGAAAGGTCCATCCTCATAGCCCTCTCAGAACCAAAACAGGTGAGCACCCATGTACAGATTTTGCTTCTACTAGTAAAGACACAAGTTTAGAGAGAAAGAGCTCACACGCTGCAATAGTTCCCTTGTCTTCCGTGCCATAAACTGGCTAGAGACAGAGCCTGGAGGAAGACTTCCAGAGCTGCCAAGGTTGACACCACCTGGGGGCAACATAATCCCAAGACCAGCTGATCCCATGCTTGACACTGCTGCTGAACCTAAGCCTGACAAACCTGGTCTTGGCAATGACATTGATCTATTTAGGCCACTCAGCAGTCCTCCAGTGGCGCTGGTTGGCAGCAAAGGGAGGTCATTAGGATTGGATAAGCCACTCAACACAGGCAAACCTGTTGTCGGTGAAGTCACTTGCTGTGGAAGCCGTTGATTATAGGCCCCAAGAGGACCTGCTGTTGTTGCCATTCGCAGTCGATTGGTTTCCTCTGGAGAGAGACGCATGGCAGTGAAGCGCTGTGCATCTCTGCACAACAATAACAACCCACCTCAGACAGTCCTTCAATACTGCGCATCATTGCTCTATTTGAGAACCCTCTTGTTGGCAAGCTAGATTGAAGAAAATGCAACTAAGAAGCCCTTCATCACAAGACTGTCCACCATAAAGGATAACAGGAATGCTAAACATAGCCACCTTGCAGCTGCAGCATTCATTGTTGCCGAGGAAGATACTGCAGGTGTGCCAGGAGGCATTCCATTTGATCCTGGCAAACCTAGTGGCATTCCAGCTGAAGGAGGTCGTACTGAAGAGCCTGGAGGCAAGCCACCACTCAGAAGTCCAGGCCCATTCCCATGTGGAGAAGCTTGCATTGTAAAAGAAGGAGGTGGAACCTCCCCATTGGCTGCGAGTCTGTCACACAAGTCCAAAGGGCTGCCACACACCATAATGCAGGTTACAGAACTGAATCTACACATTTCCAGACCCATTTGGTTCAGAAGTACCAAGAAAATCAAAGCACATTCACATACCGAAATGAGCATCAACTGACATGGACATGTGCATAACAGTGACAGTAATCCTTAAACAACAGAGAACCAGTATAAATGGAATTTTCACCGCAGGTTAGAAGGATTTACTTTGGGGAACCACCGGTACAAAACTGAGAAATGGCAATGCCATGAGATGGATGAGGGGTGGCAAGGACCTTTTGCTCTTGTGCATCAGTCTGCACAAGGTAAAAGAAAATACCACAACAAATTGCAATGAGACAGCAAACCGTGAACAAACACAAGACTGTAGGATCTCTACCCAGCATGACTCATCCATGTATGTCATGTTGGAACCCCAACACCAAATTTCCACAACTACAGAACTACAGGATGCCAAAGTTCACAGACTGAAGATGGCAGGATTCCTTACAGATTTTCGTGGACGAAATTTCTCCCAGGTGAGTATGATTTGTTCCAAATGCACTTTAAGGGTGTCCTCCTCCACTGTCCCGTGTATTCGTTGCAATAGCAACCGTGTGTTATTCCCCTGCTACCATACCAACTCTATGTGATGAGAAAACTGAATGCGGTTATTAGATGGATCAGAGAAAAACCACACTCCAATTGTATCATTCAAACTGGCACATATGTCCACCCCTACCCATGCATTATCAAGCTCAGTGAATGGATGCATATGGAAGTCTCCTGCAGGAAGCCAGTTGAAACACACCTTAGGGATTCCTGGAGGCTGTGCTGTTGATGTCTGCAATGGACTTACATCATCAGAGTTCTCCTGAATTTCTGTCCCAAGTCGCTCTGAGAGAAGCTTGTGCCGCTCCCTACACAGCTTAGGTTTCCGGTAGATCCCCTGCAGCATCATTTCAATATGATTAAACAGGTCTGTTCAGCACAGAAGTACCTTAGCCTTTAGAGTTCTCTCAAGCCCTAGCACTTGATCTGCACTCTTGTCTCCTCCCGTTAGCAGCCATTCATGGTAACATGTGGTTCACCTTTCCAAGTGGTTCACTACATCATCTTGGAGAGATCAGCTGCAAAAGAAATACAGGGACATCTTTTCCAACAGCAAGTGTATGGAATGGTCATGACCACTTACCTTCAACTGTGAATTATAGCTCAAGACATCGCTGACAAGTTCCCAATTCGGACCAAGATCATGCACAAGGACAAGGATTGCCTGCAAGTAACCAACTCACAGGTGTAAAGAATAAAGTTCACATCTGTAGCTCATGAACTGCAGAGATCAGCAAACTATGATCAGGCAATCTATAACTCAGAACCTACCAAAACATACCTGATCTTCAACTAATGACCATGGAATGCCATTTCCAGTTGGTGCATTTAGTGGTGAACCCTGCAAACAAATGCCACCGGTATATGAGTAACAAATCAAGAACTGGCAACCCATCTCAGCAGTAGTAATGTGAGCTCTTATGAGCATATCAACTCTGAAATAGACTGAGCCAGCTTCTACTTCAAGTGTATATTGCCAATTAAAAACAGTGTCCCTTACTTTGCTAGACTTGATCTTTCGGTTGCTGCGGTCGCGGTTACTGTTGTGCCTGATTGGTTTACTTACACCTGAGGAAACTGGCTGTTGGCCCGTCTGTGAAGCAGGTTGAATGGGACCAGGCATGGCCTCGCTGTTTGCATCAGAAACTTTTGGTTTTTTTGACCCTGGAGGTGCTGGTAATTCTGATGCATCAGTTCCACTTCCTGTTGCAAAACATCACCTTCATAAGGACTCTGTGGCATTGACACACAACCCAGCAGGTGATCTTCCCCCATCTCACATGGCATGATAATTCTAGACCTTCAGGTGGAGGATTTCTTAGGGTGCTTTTGGTCCAGTCTGAAGGCAAATTCTTGGAAATAATGGTGGAGGGAAGGGACAGAGCTATCCTGTGGGTGAGTCTCTAGCATAATTTGCAAGACCAGTTCCAAATGTGTGGTCAACTTGAAGGAAGAAAGAAGACCCTTACCAAGCCCTGTTTCAGAAGCTGGGATTCCTGGTGGCAAAAGTTGGTCACCTTTTCGCTTTATCTGGTCGCCCAGAAACATCAAGCATACAGGAACATGATTTGACCATTCACACCCACAATGGCTACACCTGACCCAAAATCAGCAGCTACACATCTAAAGCTTCATGTTGCCTGCTGCTACAAATCACAATAAAGCTCGAAGCTATATGTCACATGCAGACACTAAAACAGGGAGGAACTAGAGCTTTATTTTGATGTTTGTCATTTCACTTCTTGGCCAACAAACTGACACTAGATCAAAATGTTTATAGAACTCACCACCTCATAGAAATCTTGCCGATCATGGTCCCCGTCAGAACCCTGAAAACTCACAATCACCAAAAGATGAATACACATTTGTAGCAACTTCTGATCACCTTCCCAACTCAAGAACAAGAGCCTGTAATAATTCTAATGGTGGTTTCTGACAGTAAAAAATGTCCCACCACAAAAAAGATCACAAACAACATGTACCTTGTTTGTTGCATTCCCTGATACTCTGCTTTCACCTTGCCTTGTTGCTAAACATCCCCCAACAGAGTGTGTCAACTTTTTCTTCTTCTTTGATTTGGATGGCACAAAGGTCCCATCGCTCACAACAGCATGCAAAGTGTCACTAGGAGTATCACTACTATTGTCTTCCCTGTTGGAGCCATCTGGCACATTCATCAATTCCTCTTGCTGCAATTGGGAGCCCACTGTTGATCGTGGGAAATGCCCCCCCACTGCGCCTGGGGAAGTGCTTACCCCAGGTGCACGCAACCGCAAGTTGCCTGCTGATGAGCGAGCTCGTTTTGTTGGGATGACTCCAGGTAAACAACTGAAACCTGAATGTCCAGGCAAAGACCTTTTGCCGGTTACAGCAGGAGAGGGTAACCCCTGCTCACCACCTGACACTGATGGCTCATACACAAACCCTGACAGAGGCCCACCTGCTTCTACCTTTGGCACAGCAGTGTTGACCTTTGGGATTTTCTTGCGTTTCTTCTTTGCAATTCCAGGAAGCCCACCTCCACTGCCAAGGGGGCTCAGCATAAAGTGCAACTGAAGGTCATTGTCCTGAGAACCTCCATCGTTGCCATAATAGCCAAAGTCACAACTGACAGTGGGATCTTCAGCTGCAGCACGAACTGCCTGCCCATCTGCATCAATCTCTGATGCAAGCTCCCACGCAAGCTTCTGCAAATGGCAAATAATCAGATATGTGAATCTCTAAAAGGAGGATCATGTCAGTCTGCCAACAAAGCATAACTGAGCATCTCTTCACCCTTCAGCTAGTCACATAGGCTGCAGCAGTTATCTTTACCAAGAAATTGGAGGTTGGATTAACAACCTTCTGCATAAAACCCAAACGCTCTTTGGAGAGGGTACAGGGAAAGCAACATTGTTGATGGACAAATTGAAGAACAATCATAACACCCATTTAACATAGCATGAGACTTGAGAGAGACTTGAAGTGGAGATTGCCACACAACGTACCGCTTCCAGCATTGCCCAATATGATTTCACAGATGCCCGATAAACTTCCATTGAGCCTTCTGGTACCACATAAAACAGTGATTCCTGCAAATACCATTGGAACACATCAAGTCAGCTAATCTTGCAGGCTCCCATTTGAGTGGACACTTTCCATTCCCACAATAAATTCATCAAAAGACCAATGAACACCAAGTGAAGAAACACATACTAGGAATGTCAGGCATAGGATGCAAACACCCAAGTTGGTACAATTACTGGGTGGTGACTGAAACAACAAGAAAAAAACCTACAATTCAAAGATCCCATACTGTGATTAGCAGCTTAAATTGGATGGCATATTACCAACTCTGATGAGAGCTCTACAGAAAGTACCTCAGGAAACTGATCCTCCTGGAAAGGCTCTAGAATGCTACTACTAGTGCGCTCTGAGTGCCACTTAGTTCTGGCTAGAGCCTTGGGTTGCACCACTGATTCAAGGCTTGATGACCTGAGAAATCGCATGGCATACTGCTGGATGGCCATGGATTTCTTCTTGTTGACCTTCTCACTCCCAATACCTCCTCTTGCCTGGAGAAAATGGAGAACAAGGTGGAGATTGGATTCAACTGTACAATTTTGTATGATGGAAAGACTACAATGACATTTATACTGATCAAAAGTGGCCAACTAAGCTCCCTGGAGCTACAGAATTGAGAACACGACAGTATCATAATAAACAAAACAAGAGAGAGAGAGAGAAACAATGAAGAGATCTTCACAAGTACTGAGAAATTTCTATACTTATGATTCAAGTCAACCTGAAAAGAATTGACACTTGACTGCTAATAAGGAGAGATTCAGATCTAACAACATAAAAGCAACATATCAGCAATCAAGAAAAGAGGAAACCCTAAGGAACACTTCTATCACATTTGTAAGGCAATAGCATATTACCTCCCCAACACCAGGAACATCAACATCCATGGGAACAGCTTCGTCCACATCCTCATTGCTGTTGTTGCTGCCTACTTGTGAAACTTGAGTCTTCCCAAGTACTGAAGTTACTGCCTTTTCTTTGGAAAAGCATTCTTTGGCTGAATGCCAAAAATACTCCACTGCATTTGCCAATACTTTTGCAACTTTCTGCTGCCTCGTACTCAGCTCAGATGCCAGAAAATCCTCTTCCCGCCTTTGTAAAGCAACACACCTACAGATTTGCACAGCAGCAGCTCTTTTCCACAAGCTCTCCTACACAACAACAACAGAAGAGAGGTTAGGGTGTGCTCTTCTCTCAACAAACCACCACTAAGTCAGTCATACATAAGCCCCCCAACCAAGTCACAATCACACCCATTTACTTTGTGCAATGGAGCCCTCACATAAAGTGTTGAGAAAAGTTTGGTATAAAACTCAGGTACCTGCATGAAGTCATTTGCCATCCACACCATTTCTTCAAGCACAAAATCCCAATGTGCCTTCCTCCTCAAACCTTCAGGCCAAGGTTTACTATCCAACACCTGATCCACTGTTGAATTTCTCGCAGCCTGCATGTGAAGCAATCACATCTGAAACGTGGAGAGACAGTGGACATTTGACATCTACATTGTAGAGTGCAACACACAACACGTAACCACCATAATGCGTTGCCCTTCTTTGTAGTGCATCATAGAGCTAACATGATCACTCAACTGCACCATTGCAAAATCTACTACCACCAGCCTCCAAACTCTCCATTATAGCTGAGTTCTCAATACTGGTACCAAGATCTGTTGATTAGCTTTTAAAATTTCAAGACAATGAGTTACAATCAATAATGCCAACAGGTTGTCACAAATATATGAAAACATATCAACTAACCTGAAGATGTTCTGCCTCTTCTAGGATAAAATCTTCATGCGCCTTTCGTGCCTTGGCTGTAATATCTGCTCTATGCTTCGCAGCTTCTGCTTCTACGATTGGGTCATGCTCCTTCTCCCAAGGAATCACTACACCAGGAAACTTGTTCTTTAACAAGGCAGAGGAACTTGATGTTCGACCTATACTCCTCGGAATCCCACCCACAATTGCACCAGCTTGCCCTTCAGTCCTGAGTTCCTGAGGTTTTGGTGCACCGCCACTCATTTGTGAACTGCTTGCATCAACCTCTGTAATAGCTGATGGTGTTGCCCTTGCCTCAGCAGCAACATCTTCAATCTTGATTCTAGCATTGGAGGCATCCAACCTCTTCTCATCCTGTACAGACTGGTCTCTGCTGACTTGTCTGATGTTACTACCACCTCTGGCAACTGCCTTCTTGATCATAATACTTTTTTGCATGGACCCTCCTCCTTCAAAGTCCTCCAATATGGACCGTGTAACTGGGATAGAGTTTCCATTGGCCTCAGTGACCTTGCTAGAGTTCAGACTTTGTTCATACACAGTGGACCTGGGAGGACGATTCAGGCCACCTTCAGACACCACTTTATGAGCTCTGCTAGAGACTTTGTCAACAGAGTTTGACTTGGGTGGCAGTGGAGGTATTCCATCACTCCCTCGAGCCTCTCGTCTTGCAGTTCCATGCCCAGGAATATGACCTGTAGCTGTCACCTCATCTCTTGCTCTATCAGGGTTTGCAGAAGCTCTTTCTAAAACAGATTTATCCTCTACACGTTCCTGTAACCCAGCAGAACCAAGCTCACAAAAACTTTGTACATTGGGGCTCGGCTGTGCTTCTGAAAAGAACAGCTCTACATTACTGCTTCCTTTACCAGCTAAAGCCAAACTTCCATCCTTCTCCCGTGTATTAACACATAGATTAACCCCAACATCTCCAGACTTCAATGACACGTGAGAAGACAACACAGCTAATTCCCTACCCTTCCCAACATCAGTGCTCACATCTGCTGCATGCTGTTCCAAGAGTGCTCCACACCTTGTCATGACCTCAAGCATGGGTGGCTCAAGTTCCTGCTTTGGTATCACTCCATTCCACTTTCCAGATGCAGCATGTGGACTCTCATCTGGCAGCAACTGAAAGCCCATCTCCACCGTTGCTTCATCCTTTGTGGCACCAGGAGCTTCATTGATGTCAGCCTCAACTACAGAACTCTTACCATCCACCACCTTCTCCTGCTCCTTAAGAGGCAAGTGCCCATTTCCCAAGCGTTGACTCCATTGCCTGTTCCTCTTTGCATAGGCTTGACATTTTGCTCCAACACGGTCACCTCCAAAGTCTCCACTCTCTCTTTTGGTGAAAAGCTCAATCTGAGTCTGAGTGCTTGGGTTTGGTTGAGAGGATCCGCCTTTGGAGGGAATCGTATCGGTTGCATCCCTTGCATTCAAATGAAAGCTGTGTTCATCTAATTCTAAATCTCTTCCTCCAGAAACTCCCTGAATTACAATGTTTTCACATGCACTGCCATTGGCTATGGCATTTGCAACACTACCTTCCTCCCCCTCACTGCCAAAACAACCATCAAGTCAAGTTCAGGTACAAAGTAACTTCTTGTGAGGCCACATGAAGTCATCTCACATGCATAGACGAAGAACCTACAGCTATCCTAATTCTTAACTCTGAGAAGCAAGCACCACCAGCACTCAAACAACATTGAGACAGTGCCAAATTCCTTTGGTGCTGAACCAAGAAACCATTTGTTATTGCACAAGATCAAGCTTATTCGAAGACAGAGTCAAAGTCATCCAAACTGGGAACACCCATGGACTTAGATTCCACAGATTTTCAACATCATGTAAGCCATATCTTGTTGGTCAACACACCCACCTGAACAACAACTGGTCAGCCAGTGGTTCAGCTGGTGAAGGAGAAGAGAAAATGAGCGAGGGGACTTCCCCAAATTTAAAATCCAAGGGTTCTCCACCCTACATCAACAGCAAGATCCACACACATCATGTAACACTAATTCAAACCACAAACCACAAACCTCAAACCATGCCTGTTTTGTTTCCTCATTTCTCAGCCACAGATAGAAGCAAAATAGAGCTTGTACTGATAATTCACAAATAAACCAGATAGAAAAATCACACACCAACCACAAAAATTTATTCTCCATGGGTTAGATGAGGGAGAGAAGATATGTGAACCAGCAAAATATGTAAAAGAAAGACAAAGTTATATTAACTCCATCTGAGCACCTTCCACAATACCTTAAACCAAGTACCAACAGCATCAGTGTGCAGCTGAATCCCAAGTAGAAATTTTGTTGAATTTGGACAATGAAGTCAAGAGGTACAAGTAGTACCTTCTCTAAAAATTCTAGCTCCCTTCTGCGCTCTTCACGTACAGCAAGATCCCACCTGAGTCCAAAATAAAAATAAAAATGCAAGAGCCAATTTTCATGAGTTTAGGAGATAATCTCCCATAAACATTAACATGTACTCAAACAAATATGTTCTGCACATTCCAATTCTCTGCTAGGTTCCACATCAAAGCCTTTCCTGTGCTATGCTTGTGCCATGTTGGTGGCAAGTTTCATCTTTGAATTCAAATGGGTGTCTTCAGAAGTACTGAGAATTTCTTGAGACTAACAACAATTTCAGTCAACGTGAATGAAAAGAATTGAGAGATGACCCAAAACAAACAAAAAGAAATTCTGGAAAATTTCAGGTTGGATCCAAATGGAGTGGATTTCAGAACCTGAGTTCAGCTTGAGCTTTTTCAATGGCAGCCCCACGAGGAGAAGGCTCGTTGTGATCTATGGCGGCTGCAGCACCAGCTCCTGCGCCCATGGAACCTGGCTCTGCATTGACTGAATGCTCAAACCCTGGCACAGATCCAGGGTGATGGTCTTCCCTTATTACTCTAGGTCCCGGTACTGCTTCTGCTTCCCCCTCTTCTTCTTCCCCACAAATATCAATCACAGATTCCACCTCCTTTCGCCCATCCACTTCTTCACAGCTGACCTCTGCACTTACAGCTGCCAAAGCAATGCCATTTGCAAGCTAGATGAGCTCCCACAATTGTCTAACCCTAATATTACTACCAATGCAGTACTGAAAGCTTGCTCCTCTCACCAAAACATTTCCAACAACAAAAACAAAAGCCTGAGTTAAAAACATTTGGGCAGAATTACTGCACACTATTGGCAGCATACCCAAGGACAGCATCATCACTTGTAGCATCTCTGTTTCCTGCCCTGCCCCATTTTAGGTCAAATTCTACTCGAGACAAAGATTTGAGCCCACTCCCGAATGAGCCTGTAACCAACACTCCACTCCTGCTGCCCTGCCATGTCTATGATGATCCTCCAGTACCCAAAAGCTCCAAATTCCACTCACAATCACAACCATCTCTGACTCGCAAACTGGCAGATGATGATGATGATGATACACAAAAATCGTTGTGGCACCACCCCTTTGGTGCATTCTTGTGGCCAAATTACTAAATGGTAGGAGTTGGGGGCAAGCGAGGGAGTGACTTCTCCCACTTATGCGCTTCCTCCAGAATTTTCCCAGCGAGAAGCTCGACTAGGGTTTGCGCAATATGCAATCTAAGAAGATCTAACCCCAAAAAAAAATGTGCCTGCAGGAATCCCAGAGCCTCAACAAAAGGAGCAAACAATCTTGCCTTGAAATGGACACAAGCACCCATTCTACAACGCAGAAAACCAACTCGGAAAAACAGAACAAACCAAACAAAATACGAAGAAAAATTCGCAAATCCCATTCCCTCCCCCAAACCCTAGAAATTGCAAAACAGCAGCGAACAATCGTGATGATGGAGCTCGTGGGTAGGAAAAAAAAAATTCACCTGCTGGACGGAGATCGAAGCCGTGTTTCGAGGTGAGCATAGAAGAAGTTTCAGAGGGTCGGGACCGAAATCCCGGCGCCAAGCAGGTGCAGCAAGAGCATGATGAGTTGGGTTCTTCAACGACGACAACCACGACCACGACGACGGGCACCCATGACGGTACTCACCAGCAGCCATCATCCAAACACATGCCCGCGGTTCATAAGAGCGCGAATTTCACGTCGAATTCATCACGGCGATCCAAACTCAAGCTCCTGATACATGCATCACCGCATAACTCCGCGTGGAAATTCGATTGCAACGCCAGATTGTTGCGCCAGGGTTTCGTGGGACTAGGTGCTTGCGGGCGCGCGCGGTAGAAGACGGGAGTTTCCCGACGTCACGTCATTCGCTCCCAAGTTCCCCCCACACTTCACGTTCTCATTTCGTTCTTTAAGTTCTCTCAAGTTCCCGATGCTTTAGTTCCCACTGGCTGTTTAGTTGCACTCCATTGCGATCAGCAGTTCCCAATGGCTCCCCTTCCGTTCCCCTGCCCCCCAACCCGTTCCCCCGAGCGCCCCAGTCCCAGTCCTTGGTGTTTGTTGTCGCTGCTGCTGTCGTCGTCTTTTGGCTCTTCTACTCTGTGAGCATCGCCAGAGTTGCTGCTCGTGTTGTTGGTGAGATCATAGTCCAATTTCATTTTCTCCTTAAATGGATTCAGAAGAAGCAAGCAATAATTTCTCTTTGCAAAAAAAATTGCTAGTATTTAAAAAGACTAGGGTTTTGCTCTCTTGTTGTGCAGGTGAGATCATAGATTGTTCTTCAGTGGATTCAGAAGAATAATATATATATATATATATCTCTTTTGTCAAAAATTTGCTTGTGAAAGACTAGGTGTTCTTATTGCTCATGTGAGATGATAGACTATTCTTGAGTGGTATATACACAAGAAGCAAAATCCTCTTTGCAAAGGAAAAAAGATATTGATTGTGCCCAGACTTAGGTTAAGTAGAGTAACACTATCACTGTGTCATTCAACTCTTTGCAACAACAATGAATTGGTGGTTTCCTTGTGCTGTGCAGTGAGGTGTCTTCTGTGTACAAAGAGGAGGAGGAGTTTTTGTTCATGTTACTCATGCGGCCCGCCCACTCCTGCAGGTAAGTTATGGCTAATTGCTTCCTTTCAATTGACTCACACATCCTATTGTGAAGATGCGGGATATGTGTTTGGGGTGAGTCAAAATTAACACTAATATTGAGGGGGTTATTGCAACCTTATGTGAAAATTCCAAACCTTCAAACATGTACTTATACCTCAACATCTGCACATGATGAAAATGACTAAATGGCATTCCAAAGTGGGAAATTCAATTCACATCAAGTAACCACATAAGCACCTTTCCAAAATGCCAAAATCAAATTAATGAATTCCTCTAATGGACAAACATTGAGTGAACTAACCACATAATATGTTTAGAAAACAAGAAGCAAATGAAATGAGCCTACAAAAGTACTTGGACCTAGCTAGTAGGTATGGGTTTGAAATTACTATTTATATGTATGTGTGTATAACAACATTGTTTTGAGTGTGTTTTCTTTTGTTCTCTGCTCTATCTTTCCTTTCATTATTATACCTTGAAAGTTCCAACTGTTTGATGTCACCTTGCATGTTCAACTTTGCTTTCATTCTTCCCTAAAGGGTAGTATTCATGCTTGCTCACTCCCCCAAATTACTAAGGGTAGGAGTAGGGGGGGCAAGGTGGGCATCAAGAAGCAGAGGTGTGGATAGATGGGTGCAATGTGGCCAAAAACAACCGAATTGCAATGGAGCATCTTCAAGCTGGCAACTTGTTGAGGTGAAAATTTGCAGATGAAGAGTCTCTCTGTCTTCTTCATCATCTGAGAGTTAGTAGCAGATTTAGGGTTTAAGGTTGGGGTTTCTTAAGTTTGTAAATGGTGACATGCAATCTGTTCAATCCAGAGCTTGGAAATTTTGCTATTAGAAGCTCTAATTCATATCTCAGATGTGATCTGCCCCAGAACCGAATCCAATGCCCAAACTTCTTTGCAGGTTTGCAGAGAAAGAAGCAGAGATGTTGCAGCAGATACAAGCCAAAATCTGCAATGAACTTCATTGTCTCCAGGTCCTCCCTATTTCCTGTTCTACATAGCTTTTTATGAAGTGATTATTTGTGAAGTTAGTTTGGATCTATCCAATGCAAGTATGCAATTTACGGATGAAGGTTGCAACAGCTAGTGTCAGGATGATTGGAATTTTTTGCTGAGTACTTCTCTTGCTTCAGCAAAACCATAGGTGGAAGAGGAGCTTTTTGTTCACACCATGGAAAGGCTCAAAGAAAACTCAAAGAAACCCATGCAAATGAAGGTGAAGTGCATTCTCTTGGAATTCATCTTGCAGATTTTGCTTACTTGTTCCAGCTACATACTGTCAATTCTGCCAGTATAGTTTAGTGTTATGCAAACAAGCCAATTGTGCATTGCACACATTATGATGGTGATAGGCAAAAGACATGAATGCTTGTGTGATGCTGAACAGGATGGAGAAGAGGAAGCAAGAAGAAACTGGGAAGATGCTGATGGAAATGAGGCTGGGCTTGATCTTTTGGAAGCTTTGCAAGTAGAGCTTGAACAGTTTTCTGGCAAGAACCCAGTTTCTGTCAATCCCCTACAATCAATTGTGACCACTTTGTGAATCCAATGCTGAAGGATTGGGAATACAGGCGGGCTTTCATTTTCTTGTCATTTTCAGGTGGAAATTTTGTGATAAAATTTACCTCAACTCCTCATCAGTGCCAAGCTCTTTTACAAGAATTTTCTTCCCAAGAAAAAGAGTTGGAGCTTCTTAGACCCAAAGACACATGATTTGGAACATGTTTCATCATCAAGAGCAATTGTTGCAGGTGAAATCACCACTTCAGCAGTTGATTGTCAGTAGGGAATGGCAAAGATTGGGACCATTTGTTGAGCCTTAGCTGTGGAGATGATACATGATTTTATCTTGTCTTCTAAATTTTGGAAGAATGTAAAGCTCATGGTTGAAGTTTTGAAGCCGATCTTCAATTTCATATGCATGATTGATTCTAGCATGAGAACCATGGGAAAATGCATCAACTACTTACAAACATCTGTTGCATGCCACAACTTTCATAAAAGAATAAGCAAGTAGCCAATATTTTGCCTAAATACGCAACTTGTTCCCAGCAAACAAAGATTTATTATGACTTCTAATCCTTATAAAACCTTAATCTTTTTTTATGATGTAAATTCTTGCAATGCCTTTGGAAAAAGAAGTAATTAGAGGAATCTAGTTGGTTTTCAAACAGAAAAGTTGTAGACATTCAAACTTGAGAACTTATAATAAAGGGTTTTTTTTCATAGGGTGCAGTATTTTAGCCATGTTCTTAAATTTTATTATATATTGTATTTTGATAATAAGTTTTTCATGACAAAGATGGACAGAAACTACGTTTTTGTTGAGTGCAATCAGGATCAAGATGTGGAACCTTAAGTAGCACAAAAATAGAAAACCTTTCCTTCTACCACAATGCACTCACCACTTTCATGGCCACCTCAAAACCTTGATGTGCAACCGTGCACCTCTGAAATCTTTGATTCGCTGGTCTTAAAATTTGTTTGTACAGGTTTTTGAATTTTCTCCATCTCTAGGCCAATAGTGCAAGAGGACAAAAGGTGGACAGCCAGTGAGGCCGTGAGCTTGAAGCAACAAGCAGAAGCACTGCTTCTCAATTTGTACAAATACTGATTTCTTTGAATAGTTCTACATATTTACAAGAAAAAATTAATGTGCTAAAGAATTCATATGTAATTCACAGATGTACTTAATCTCTTCAACTATTGTCTTGAACATAGATGAACATTCAAATTCAATGCCAGTATGGTAAACCTCCCTAAAGGTGAGGAGAGAGATCCAATTTCATTTTATCAAGAAACTTCACATCATTTTATGTGTACAAAGTTGTCTAAAAAGCCTTTTTCCATCTTCTTTGTTAGCATTCTAAATGTTTGTGATTGTACTCAACAACAACGAACAACAAATCAAACATAATTCCAAAGTAGAAGAATGTCACATTTGTTTTGACAGATCAAACTATCCATTCATAGACAATATTCACTTAGACCTATGTAGTTCAATTGAAGTCTAACTAACTTGAAACACTCGTCATGTCCAAGTGCAACTTCATTAATCCACATGGATCACCTAGATCTTCTAAATGTTGTTGTTTGAGAAGCGGAAGATTGTATTGAATTGATAAACCACGTGGTTGATAGTCGATACCTAATCAAGTATCTTCCCATTCCAAGTAGCTCGACCTAGACCATACCAAGTACTAACTTTTGTGCGGATTTAGGATTTAGGGTTTAGGGCTGAATTAACACTACAGCAATCTACTCAAAATCATGAAACACCCACTGGATCACAACTTAACTTCTGTAATCTTTGTGTAGTGTAGGGGTGGAATAAGCCACCAACTGTACAACCCATCTCACTATAACAAGCAAAATGGGGTTAACAAAAGGGCAATACAATGGTCAGCATCTAACTTGTAGCCACCCCCACCCCCACAGACTCCTTTCTTATCTACAGTCTACTATACAATGAGGACTCGTTTTAATCCATTCCCAGGAGAAAAGGGACAGCTTGTGTATACTACACCAAAATCCTAAAATCTGACATCCATCCCTACAAAACTCTAGACCTTCATTTTGTTAGCAAATTACCAAAATGAGAGTGTTTTATATTCTACATGCCCATAATGCTCTAAACCCTAAAAATCTCCAGCTACATGGCACACCGCAACTAGGGACAAAACTAGTCCTAGTCCTTTCTTATGTACTAAATTTGAAAGTTTTTATTTTTTTGTTTTCGAGTGCCAGGATTGACTTTCAGATGGACATAAGCTTCCTGGCAATGTCAGCAGGAAAGAGGTACCGGAATGTGAAATCAAATGGAACAATGGTGAAGTTGCGAGAACCGAGGATGCGATGGTGGCGGTGTCGCTGCTGAACAGACTCACAAATCATAGCCACTTGTGAGTTGGGTAGAAGGTCACAGATCCAGGCTAAGAGGGCATTGTCTTCAACAAACTCACGTGCATAGCATTGCAGTAGCTTTGGTACTAGAAGTTTGCCCTTGGTAGACATGCCTACAGCTGCTTGAATGTAGTCATGAAAAGCATCCTGCAGCTGCAAATGAATCTTATCTGCTGTGTAGATTCTCACCTGGAAAACATGCCAAAGTTCCCAATCTCACATCATCACAAGTTTTGTCTTTGGAATAGAAAATTTTGAGAACCACATGGGAAAAAACTGCTGAACATTGTCAGGAGATGTGCAAGTGCAAGCAACCCTGTATGACACATTCCTGGTCAGATTTATCTAAAACAACAATCAATTGTGTAGGGATCTTCACATACCATAGGGGCAGATCGTGTACCACAGCAGAGTGCAAAATTGATCAGGGGCTCTGGCTGCTCAATCCCAAACTTCATCTGTGCCTCGGTAAGCTTATTCCTATGGAGTGCCATCAACAGCATCTAATTCCATGCAAAACGGGTAATCAATCTCTCAGTCAACTTCTCTGTCTGCTTCAACAACTAGCTTAGACACAATTCTCCTCCCTTCCAGATCATATAGCAGCAATACACATGATGATGCCAAAAATTCATGAATATTTTTTTCTGGTGCAATATTGAATTTTGAGATAGTGACAGTTCTGTGCAGCAAAACTGAGATTAGAAATCCTTACAATCTGAGGACGAGTTGCAGTTGATTTTGACTTCAACAAACAGTACTCGATTGTAGCTGCATTGAATGAATGGCCTCCCACAGTATATGCAGCCTGTAATATATGTGGAGTGTATGAGTTAGAGCATTTCCACCACCACCACCACCAGCAGTAAAATACACACTAGTTTGGGTAGTGTGAAAAGCCTGTAAATATGCCCAGCATACGGTGACCCCCATGAGGGCCAGTACAAGAAAAATGATTGCTTTTGATTGGCCCAAGTGGTGGCATTTAAACTGACTCTCTCACTTTATTTTCATATTTAATTATGGGTGGGGGGATAGGGAAATAACTAATTGAACACGGGTATGTTGGATGTGAGAAATACTGGTAGAGGCCCAAATAGCGGGTGTGGGGGCCGATGCTGCTCTTATAACTCAGCACAACAACTGTTCAAGAAGAGAACATGTTGCCCCACTTTGCATGAATGCTGTAGTTTGGATTGAAGAAAAAAGAGGGAGAGTAATACCTTTTGTAGTAGGGAGAAGAATTTGAGATCACTTTGTGGGATCCCATATGCAAGATAACCCTGCCAAAAGAAAATTTAATGACAACCAACCCAGTAAGGTGGCAGGCTCATGACAAGCTCTTATAGGTCATCGGACAAAAGAAAGCAATCACAACATTGTCAAGATTACCACAACACTCTTTGTCTGATGACAATTCTACAGCAAACTCTTTGTCTGAGGCTATAAAACATAAAAACCAGAATGCACATATGCAAGCCATCTCTCATCAGACTTCATCTTTGCAATTAACCCAAAAACCCTAGACCCTAAAACCCTGAAACCCTGAAAGAACAAGCATACACAAGGGATGATGTCCACATACATGCATCATTACTGTGTTGTACAGATTGATCCAGAAAGCAAGTTTCTCATCATGTGACAGATGCGAAGGATCAACACTTGCAAGCTGCTCCACAAGTAACCTGCAACCGGATCCAGCAACAGTCCCCTCTAAGACTCCAAACAAAGAATTATGTCTCTCACTCAACCCAGGCCTGAGAAAACAGAAGTTACAGAAGATGGGTCAGCATTTGGCATGGATGGATTTCAAGTCCCGCTGAAAACTTACTTAAAACCTTGTAGAGCCTGAGCTGCATACTCAAGCTGATGTTTGCCCACAGACAACCATGGAACCTCAAAAGTATGCCCATAAGCACCAATGTCCATCCTCCAAGGTATCTTATCTGGGACTTTGAAAGGGTCAGGAGTCACGGCATCTGTTCGTATCACCTCCTCCTCTTCTTTGTAGCGAAGATCCACCAGGGGACTCCGAGCAAAAGACAACAAAGAAGACTCAGAAATAGACGACAACGAATCCGAGTTTGCTTGATGTGACCCACCAAAAGGTGATGTCGGTGAGTGAATGCCATCTCTGGATGGTCGTGATGGCGATGATGATCCCACCTTCAAACTAGCAAGATTCAAGTCTGCAAGATGACAGTAAATGCTAACCATGCAGTGCACCATTTGTTCTGACAGTTGATTTGGAGTTCTTGTTGTCTCAGCTAAATCACTCAATTCCCATCCATCTTTTCCCTCCTCTGCGCTCACATATCTCGGTGAAGATATAACTGGAGAAAGTTGTTGACCTGAAAGTTGTTGGTCATGATTTCCCACAATAGGATCATCTTCAGAATCAGAGAAATTCCACAAATGCTCCTTGTTAGAGAATGGTGGCAGTGATGGTGGTGACGGGTGGCAGCTGGGCACATCCTTGACATGATGAGGTACTGGTGTTGAAGCCTTCAGAGAGGAATCAGGCCCGCCAGTAGTCTCCGGTAAAATGATATGTTTCTCTTGTTCTTGAGAACTGGAGGGAGATATTAGCATCTGAGAGTCCAATGGTTCTGCTTCTTGTGTAATGAGAGCCGGAGGTGTAACACCAGACAACAACATCGGGTCATCTTCACAAGATTCAGCTACAACTGCGGAGGTAAGAAGACTTGATTGTGTGAAGAAGCTTTCAGATGGTTTCTGAATCGAGTGCTGTATATCATCATGGTGCCCATTTGACAGTGAGTACTTAGTCTTCAGATCCTCATAGTCTTTTTCAATGATCTGAAGCTGCTGGAGTGTCAACTCTGCTGCCTGACATCCTTGTCTGTCTGTGAGTTGATTCTTTGTCAAGTGCTTCAGATTCGGTGAGGATGAGAAGCTGGGTGAGAATCCAAAAGATCCAGGATCTTGGTGCCTTATCATGGGTTGCAAAGACATCAATGTGCCTGATCTTCCTTGACGAAGCTGAGCTATTTCACGTTCCGTCCGCTCTTGTCCCACTTGCCACTGCAGGGCTGTGGATTTCTCCTTCAGCTTCAGCACTGCCACTTCAAGCACAGTTATGTCTGCCAAGAGCTCCTGGGCCTGCATCATTGTATAAAATTGCCCATGACCAAATGAGACTACATAAGTCTCCAAGTTTTAGTCAAGCTTGTACCTCTGAGCAGGTAGCTCGATGTGGTGTTTATCAAAAGGCACAAGAAAGTTCACAACCTTTCAACTTCCTATTGAAACAGTTTGCAAAAATTTCAGGAAATTCTTGACCTCACCGCAATAGGAAGATGGTGGGGAAAGCTGGTCAAAGCTCCAGACACATTCGACAGAGCACTCTCCAACACTGAGCGCAACTCCAACTCCTCCTCCAGACGCGTTTGCAACAATAACACCTGCACAGTAGTGCACCAAGTAAAGCCTCCTATCATTGGGGAAAAAAGAAAAAAATATCAGATTCAACAAAGGAAGCCATGAGATCTATCAGCTGGCATGCACACAAGAAACAAACCAACAGCCCGGGCATAAGCTCACAGAGAGAGACAGCAACTAACTCACTTCCTCCTCCAAAGCTGAGCGCTGTACCAATCTCTCAAATGTCCTTGATGTCTCATCAACTCCTTCAGAATCACCATCCTGCAAACCCAAGAGTACATAAATCATCACACAGAGAGCTCAGAGTCACAGAGTCTGATGCAATCTTTTGGTATTGAGAAAGAGAGAACACCAACAGTAGCTCAAGTCAGAGCTCTGCTGCTGCTGCTGCAAGAACCAGTTTCTTTTTTTCTTCATGGTTTAAAGTTGCAAAGTGCAAGTCCTCCTCTTACAGTCTTACCTACCTCTTCTTCAAAGTCTGGATGCCACCGCTGCTGCATGTCCCTGAACTTGTCAAAAAGGCAGAGCTTTGCAGCTGCTGATGACGACGGAGAACGATGATGATCCTTGTGTTGTTTTTTAGTTGCAATGTTTTTCTGTTTTGGACTGCATTGTACAGATCATGGCCCACAAACAAAGAAACTGTCCGTCAGGTACCTTAACGATCTCATGATTCTTGTCGCAGTCCAGATGATTCAAGAAGTATCCTCCATTAGAAATGACAAAATGAAAGTTTGGGTCAGGGCACCAAATCACATGAAGACTAACCTGTGCTTGCTGTCAAAGCTGCTCCTCGACCTCCTGCTGTTGCAGCCATGGCTTGAACACAATTCAAAGTCATGCACCCGTGCAGAGCTCTGTGAGGAGCTCACAACCATCTGAAAAACAAAACAAACCCACACAAACACAAAAGCCAGCTTGAAGACTCAATCCATCTTGCAACATTTGTGCAGCAAGCAAGTCTTGATGATGTATGCAGTTGATGAGAACCATAGCCATGGCAGCTGCTCTAGTGCAGGAGCTTTTGTTATATACCTTTGATGGAAGCCTGTTGCGTTGAGCCTGCTGCAGCTTGTACTCTACTTTCTGGAGCAGATTCTGCTCAAACAAGTAGAGCTCCTGCAGATGAGTGATGAGTAGTGACAACAAAAAATGAATTCTTCAGCTGGTATGTCCATCATCACCCTGGATTTTTCAGAGCAAAAAAAAGTTCTACGCTTCTTCCATGGCTGCTGCTGCTGCTGCTACCAACTTCCAGAAATAACTTTCGGGTACTGACGGCACGAATGCTGCATCGACAGTGATGCTGCTTCTGCTGCTGCATAGTCGTCGGCACAGCTTCGACCAGTGCAATAGTATTCAACTCTCATCACGGCATGAGCACCTCATTGCTTGATTTTGTTTATTCCTTGAGAGCAAACACAAGACAGATTTTCGATAGCAAAGTGACGGTAGCTCTCGAGCTGGGCTCCACACTACGCAATTGAAAACGGGAAGCTGCTGCCGTCGTCAATTGCTGTATGACGCGTGCACGCGGAAAAAATAAATTCTTTCGAACTCATGCGTCGACAAAGCAGGACCTGGAGATAGAACATATAGGTCATCAACGCGGCCTGGAGAGAGATAGAGACACAGAGAGATATATATATATAGAGAGAGAGAGAGAGAGAGAGAGAGATTCTTCGCAAATAACACGGGAAACTCACTGCAGCTTGACACATATAAAACTTAGTCTGCTCGACAGCAGCAAGCAGCACAGAGATGGACACAAAGCTCCAGAGAGACACGGTGAGTGCAGCAGCAGCAGCAGCAGCAGCAGCTTCTGAGAACTCCTGACACTAATTTCATTCTTGTAGAATTCAGAGCTGCTGTGACTTCTAAAATCGTTCGCTCAAGCTTCGACCGCTAATAATTTCTTCCTCTGCATCGAGCTGCCAAGGCTAGTACTACAACACAGACTCGTCCACGAAAGCAAATTCTGTTGTTGTTGTTGCTAGCTATACAAGTTGCAACAACAACAGAAATTTATTGCCTTAGCGATGGCAACGCAAAGAGAGATACTAGATGCATGCATGAATGATGAGCCGCGACAAAAGCTGAATGAAAAGAAAAAACACAAGTTCCACCCCAAAATACGGTCGAGAGACACCCAAAAAAAAAAATTCAAGACAGGAACCAAACCGTCCGTCGCACGATACTCAACAGAAAAAAAAAAAAAGCAAAAAAAAAAAAAAAACAAAAAACAAAAACCGGCCAAGCGCAGCTAAGCACCTACCTACCTTCAGGAAAAACAAGAACGAGGCCGTCGACGATTATAACCAGACTGCAGCAAAGTCGACATGATCAACAGCAGCAGCAGCGGCGGCAGAAGCTGAAGCAGCTCGTTCTGTACTAGAACAAGGGAACCGGTTCCTCCTCCGCCTGAGCGCTCTGTGTCCAGAAACCGCAAAACTCTGTTTTCTGTGTGTTTCCATGAGTGCGTGAAGGAGAGACCGGGCATGGCGGAAAAGACGACGTATCCCCTTAGAATACGGCGTATCCCCCACCCGGAAATACGCCGTATTCTCCGAAATATCGGTTTTGCTACTTACTACTTACCAAGTGTTCGCCCCCCCCCCCCCCCTCTTTTTTTTTTTTTTTTTTTTTTTTTTTTTTTTTTTTTTTTTTTTACCTATTTTCTTTTTTTTTTTTCCAAATAATATTAGAAAATATCAAATTTAGTAATT
>Ga0116227_10004191_pt1 | contig 31419 bp, 23 predicted proteins | sample S1TSphgellanicum_FD_89693 | JGI IMG/M metagenome (GOLD analysis project Ga0116227, IMG submission 89693) | Host-associated microbial communities from peat moss isolated from Minnesota, USA - S1T2_Fb - Sphagnum magellanicum MG | ecosystem: Host-associated > Plants > Peat moss > Unclassified... | reverse complement strand
GTATTCACTAACCCAAATTGCTTGTATGGTTGGTGGGTAATTTCATAATGTAAGTAATTGAAAAAGGATTGATGAGAAATTTAGAGTGTGTAGATACAATTTTCTATTAAGAAATTGCTTTGATTTGCTTAATTTGATTCACTACATCTCCTTGGAAAAGACTGGGTTCAATTTTACTTGTAAATAAAAATTTGAAAATGAATGAAAATTTATCTTAAATAAGGAAATTGTTTGGTAGACTACATGGGAAAATTTGGTCCATTTCAAATTTCTTTTGTAATTAGTCCTTAGAGTGGCTCAAAATTTGCATGGATATGTTTTAGAAATTTGGCTTAGAAGCTTGATCTGTTAATGGGATGCATCTATTTAGTGGAAAATTCTATAGAATTCTCTTGAGTTCTTACAAGCTTTTCCTAGTTGATTTGATTTGCTTTGTCATTAGAGATTGCAGGAATTGGAAATGTTTTAAATTTCCTTTTGGCAAACCTTGGCATACCTTTTTTTTCAAAGGATAGCTTGAGTGTCTTGGAAAATATTGTGGGAAAATGTCTTACAACAGTAGTTTGAATAGCCAAAAATGTCCATGCATCATGATTATATCAACCCTTCCTTTTCTTTTATCATCATGTTTTCTTATTTTCTAATGTAGGACAATTTGTGTAGCTCAGAATGTGTCTTCATATTTGTTGGGAAATTCTACTTTTTTGACTTTGATTCTAAATTGTTCATGCATTATTCAATCAAAATCCAATAGGTCCAACAAAATGTTTGGGTCATAAGTTTAAAAATTTCCAAACTAATACTTATGTACATTTTGTGTTATTGTGATTTGCAATTGGAATTTTTCACATCATTCAAACTAAAACATCAAGATGTTCTTGTTATGTTGACAAAGTTCCAGAGCTTGAAGCCATGGTTTGTCAAAAGGTTGAAAGAATGGAATATGTGCACTTGTCAATACCATACAAAACTGAATGAACTTAGGCTTGGGTTAAACGCTTTGTGGGTAGGGAAACATGTCCATGATAGTTATTGTGCTTGTTCATGTGAAGGAATATGCAGACTTGAAACCAATACTATGTTTAATGAACTTTCTTGTTTTGCATGTTTTCAAACATATAATACATTGATTTCATTATGAAGTTCATTATTGTGTTCCAAAGAACAAAATGATGAATTCCACAAAAGGAGCTATATTATGGGTGATTACCTTCTATGTGGCATCAAGTTTTTAAATGTTTGTCTAAAAGAACTATCTATAAGTACAAAGATTGAGTGGCATAACATTAACTATGAAGTTGTAGGCAAAACTTCAAATTTTCAAGATAAGAAAGTTAGCAAGGTGATGTACAATGGAACAAAACCCTTTGAATTGATCAAGTATCTTAAACCTCATCTATCAGAATTTATTGTGCACAACTTTATAGCCCATTGGTAGGAAAAAGAGTTCAAACACTACCTAAAAAACATACCTACTAACATTATTGTCTCATGCATAGATTTCTTTGAAAACTATGTAATAAAGGTCCAAAATGATATCCAAGATATGCACTATTTTCATTTCAAATAACAATCCTTGTTCATATTACCTATCGTCATAATCCTAATTATGACCCAACCATTGACAAGACCAGAATCCTTAAAGAGGTGGATTACTACATATATAATGAGAAAGATCACGATATGTTATTTGTCTAACATGTTTTCTAATTACATTAGGAATTTTTAAAATCTAAGGGCTGCCAACCCAAGTAGCATGTTGTGTGGAGTGATGGTTTTGTTGGTCAGTTTAAAAGTGCATGGGCATGGTACGTTTCGGGAAGGTATCATAACCACATTATTAATGAACAACTTCTAACAAATTGTTAGATGCTATGGAATTACTTTGCTACAAGGCATGGCAAGAGGGGAGTTGATGGAGCAAGTGCCTTACTAAAAAGAAAACTTCGTAAGGAGCAAATAGAACCCTAGGGATTAAAAATCTAGAATGCGGGAAAGGTAGTCTATTTCTTGCAATTTGAAGCAAACAAGCTTCATGCAACTCATGAGAATGTAAGAAGAACAATTAGTAAGACTTTATGGGAGATTAAAGTGGGTGATGTTGATAGGATGAAGGATAATATATTTGTTAAAATAGTTATAAAATAGTTGTAAATAATTTGCGAAAGATAAAAATATTTAAAATCCATTTGTCAAATGGATGAATGAAATAATAAAGGAATATATTCATTGAGCTAGTTGTAAAAAAGTTATAAAAGGTATTAACATACATCATTTGCCAACAAATGGATGAAATGCCAAGTTGGAATGTGTGTGGGAATCTGACATGGAGATTAGTTACAAAGAAGTTACATATAGTTGCATGTGAGTTGCACCATATATATGATATTGTATATGACATAGGGTGTTCGCTACAACTGTTGTAACTTGTCCAGTAACACTCAAGGTTGTATAAATACCATGAGTTACAAATCTCTAGTTGTAAAACCCTATATTTTTTCATAGTGTTTCTTTCAACCATAACTTATGTTTTAAGTACTCAAATGGATCATGTGAACCAATTTTAAACATCTAAGTCTTAAGAACTTTCTAATGGTATAAGAAAGTTTTTAATCCAATGAATTTTGACCCCTCAAACTATGCTCTAAAAATTTGGGAATCCATCATGACTCCAATTCCCAAAATGGAAGTCCACTTGGGAGTGTGTGAGTTCATTCCCTCACATTTTCCCACACTCCCGAGAGTGTGAATGTGATTCCTAGGTTGCACTCCCGGCCCGCACCTTTCCATGCCCTTGCCTTGGTCATGAGCCCAAGGTTAGGGTCGTGACATAGTCATTTTGTTAAGACACACATGTAAGTGCCATGTAGAAATGCAAGAGCTTTGAAACAAATTCAACAATATGAGAGGAATCAAAGGGATACATGGTGAACATTGTGGCTACACCCACGATGTTTATGTTGGTTCTACCTCAAGTGCATGCATGGTTAGTTGCACCAAATTTCATGGTTTGATTGACATGTGGATGTTAGTTTTGTGCCCAACTTCAAAAGAATCCACATTCCATTATCTAAAATGCTTGGAGGGAAAGTGTGATAGTTATGGGATTGACATGTTCATCACTTGCCCTATTGAGGAAGAAAAGTCTAATAACAATTGATGACATGGAAGTGTCATGAAAAAGTTGTACACGGGAGAATAAAAGAAGTTACAATATAAGGAAACCACTACAATAGAATTTATTTCCTACACTAAGCCAAAATTGCATAAATTTATATTGCACAATTTTGTAGCACATTTCTAGGAAGAACAATATAAAATATGCCTAGAAACTTTCCTTCATGACAATATCATGTCTGTCATAAACTTTGCAGAAAACTATATTTTCATGGACTTCAATGAGGTCCAAAAAATGCACTAGCATTCATTATAGAATATCATTACAAAAGCATGCAAGAAGCATGCAAGACCAAGGATGCTTTTGTCCTGAATGTATGGATGATAATTTAAAATTTTGCGAGATTAAAACCCATGTCATGCTTCAAAGACTCTTGACTTTGGAGCCTCTCAATGTTCTATAGGTATGAGTTATAGTATTCAACCTCCATTTGTTATGTCATTTCATGGTCAATGTCACATTTGTTTTCCTGTGTACATGTCTTTCATTTTTTGCCCTACCTTGTTTTAGTTTAGTTAACATTTATCTACATATCCTAGGTTTTGTTAGAAACATCTTTCATTTCATTTTAATAAGTTTGGCTCTTGATTGTAACTTGATGACACATACCATGATGAACAATGTTGAAGGCTTTTATTCAAAATCAGACATTGGAAATGACAGTGATATGGAATCTAAGGTTGCAAATGTTGAGATTGGTGACAATGTTGCAATCATTGTTGATGAATTGGAAAATGGCAATCCCTTTTATATTCTTTTATGCAATGGGCCCTTGCATAGGTGCTAAGAGACATTTGAAGATGAATGGGGAAATATTTGGTATGAGGGGGATATGATCATTGGAGGTGTGTGGTACCAAATAGTGGTGAACCATCGAGGTACAAACATTCCTTACAAGTTGTTGACATATTTTGGTCTAGCATTTGTATACTCCCACCTTGTCATAGCTTCAAAATTTCCAATGTTCCCATGTGCAACAAGAAAGGATGGTCCAACATTCTCTATGGTTCCTAAAGTGAAGGAGAATCTCATAGCATCAATAGAATAAAGATAGTTTATGGAAATTGACTTGTAAGACATTCTGAATTCCCCACATTTTGTATTATTGCCCATACATATATATAAACATAGGGTGCTGACAATAATTTGGAATGAAAAGGAACATCTTTTGTATGAAGTACAGTGACCCTATATCCATACTTGTGTCTTATTATTGTTGTTTTTGTTTTGCTCATAGGGTTTAGCGTTTTGAATGTTTGAGATCTTAAAGCAGATGTGATTTGTGTGGTTGGGGTTTTTTTATAGTTGAAAATATCAATCCTTTTGGATTTATGGGGTTGTGGGCACATGCAAATGAAGACTCCCAAAATGTAATTTTGCATTTAATTTTCTCAATTAAATTAGCACATGTGACTTGTATTTGAATATCCAATGATAAATATGTAGAATAATGTTAGTTTCAAATTTTGTATGATTTTAGAAGTTGTGATGTGCCATGATTCATCATCTATTTGTTTAGTAATACAAAAACTTAAATATTGTTTTGACTAGCATATTAAAAAAATAATTATGTACTTTAGTGCATTCTGACAAGAATGGTGTTTGATTTTTTATGAGACAAAATCTATAACTTTGTTGCACGCATGCAAGGATAGTGAGGAAAATTGGACATTATATTGAAAAGTTCATTAATAGAATGTTGCCACCTTAAGATGACATTTTTCTTGATTTTAGGGGCACCTTTGACATGTTGTTATCTATGTTTTGTGATATTCTTGGAACTCGTTATCTAGAAGGTATTGTCAAGATTTACATTCAATGCATCATTTCACACCTGGGTTCTCTTAATCTAGTGGCTGACATATTGTTCATTTTTAGTGGTCGTAGTAAATAATGGTTGATATAGTTGAACTTTCACATCAAACAAAATTAAGTTCAAAATGTTGATTTATTAAGTACGTTTTCCATAAATCTTGGTTTTTGCCCTCATTTTATGTTGGATGTGTAGGTTACAATAATACATTACATATTGAAAATGAGTTTGTTTAATGTTTCTGCTTAAAACTTGGTATGTTTATGAGCTTGATCTCTATGGCAATTCAATATGACATTTGGTTTATTTCCATTTTGATATTTTGAAACAATAAATGATTTCAAAATTAAATCACTTTCAATAATGAATTTGTTTTTTTTGCATCTCACCCTCTTTGTGAGTTGGATTATGTTTATGCAATTATAACAACAAGTTACATATTGAGGAAGGTTGCATCAACATATTACATGAAAATTGACACGTGTATTTTGACATTGCAAATGAGTTCCAAATTCCCATGACCATTCCATATATGTTTCTAAAGGCTTTAATTCTAATTTGCATAATCATGATTTCTTTAACACTGAAAAATTAATATAGGTCAAGTTTAGGGGCTTGTATTTGTATGTATTATGTTGATGTAACCTATGTACATATTGCAACATACAAAGAGGATGAGATGAAAAAGGAGAAAAATCATTACTTTCAAAATGACCAATTTTGAAATCATCTTGCACTATCAAAGTGCATGTGTTAATTTTCTTGTAATCCTCATTTTCACCTCATCCTCTTTGTATTTGCAATATGTGTAGGTTACAATAATAGATTACAAGGTAGGTATGGCTAAAATAGGTGTAATTGAAATCTAAATTGAATTTTTTAAAGGTATAGAATTGGCCCATTCCTATAACAATTGGATTTGAATATGTAGTTGATTTGCAAGCCTTGATGTTTTATTGTGATCCATGTATTTTTGTTGACAATTATAGTTTAAGAATGCATCAAATTGATACACTCTTGTGCATTGGGATTAGCAATTTTAAATAGTTCATTTGTTATCAATTTTTGTTTTTTCTTCATTCAAATTTCCCTACAATCAAAATAGAAAGCACTACGAACTTAAAAATACCCACATACATCATCAACATCACTTCATAACATGATGTATTTTCTGAAAAAAACATATTGGCATTGCAACACTATATAACCTTGCCTCCAATGGGTACAACATTTACAATGTTAGAATGTATGATCCTTTTTAATTTGATACATGACAACATATCAAATGAAAAAGTATTAGACATTGCTACAAATTGAATTTGATTGTAGTTAAGCATGTTGCAGCTTGTAATTGTGAACATGTAGTTTATTTACCAAGTTTTACAACATATTTTTCTACATAATATTCATTTTCAAAAAATTACAAAATGAATTCAACATGCATACAATATGTTCATTTTAATAGAATTCAAATAGACCTCAAAAAAAGACATAAAGTAAAAATAATTATATATTAATTTCAACACATTTTGTGGAACACAAACATTTTCTTTCAAATGTCCCAAATCATACACAATGCATCTAGATTAGATACTTGAATCACACATAGTCCTTGATTAATTGACCTCATTTCATATTAAACAAAAACTAGCTGCAAGAATTTGGAGAAAAAAATAGTGATGCAAAAGAGGTCCACATGCCAAAGGTTCATACAAGTAATGAACTTGCTCAAAGCCATAGCCAACTTTGATCGTTACTTTAGTCTCAACAAATTTACATCCTAACACACAAAATCCAAAAAATTAACATCTCTACTTACATCATGTCCTAAACTGACATTCTTACATTTTAGTTGGTCCATTAAATGAAGACAAATTAGCCTAAGAGTGTTTTTTCATGGATTACTTCCTTGGAGTGTGTTTTGCCTTTGCATTATCCTCTTCATGGCTATGTTTTTGAGTGGTTCCCATAAGTGATGGTGAAACATCCAATCTCCCAAAATTCAACGCTGCAATGAAAATCACAACACTTGAAATTTACAAGGGTTCAACCCAACAATAAATAAAAATCAAACCACACTCACAAAAGAACATACCACAAACCAAGCAAACATGAACAAATCCTATGAAACATTAAGTTGGTCCATTAATTGTACCTTTTTGTAGACCTTAATGTTCATGGTCATCTTCTATTGTCTCAAACCCCATACTTTCCTGCCATTCTTGATCAAATATCACACCGCATGTGGGATTTTTACACCTTGTAGATAATTGCATGTGGAACCCGAAACACCATGCATGATACGTACATTTGTAAGAAGCCACAATAATGTCACAGCAATGAAACATGCAGTTATAAACAAGACAAGGGTGGATTGACAAAACTAGTGGTTTAGTAGTCTTATATTCATGGTGCATATGGGGTTAGGGGCAAACATTACAAGATGACCCTCAACACCAATTGAGTATGATAATAAGGTTTTGTGCACCTGTGTTGCATGTTCCAAGTTCTTTGATTCTTTCTTGATGGTAGTAGACAAGTGTTCATTTTCAAGCTTCAACTTTGTTAGGTCTACTTGGATATTTGCAATTTATTTTTTCTTTCACATCAAGTAATTGGACCAAATTGACTCTTTTAGGAGTTTGTGGATTGTTTTTTTCATTTGAGTAAACCTTTGATGTCACTTCCTTTTTATCCATAATTGGGTGTAGTCACAATAAAATGAGCCAAAAAAGATGTTAGATGAGCCCTAAAAATAGTCAAAATTTGAGAAATATTTATGTTTTGCCATTTAAAACCATGACAATCATGGTGAATTGGTCCTTTCTCATTCATATGAATGTCAAAGAATTCAAACCTAAAATCCATTTAATAAAATTTTAAGTTTAAATTTCGAATTAGGACTTATTGCGTTAGATTGAATAAATTTTGCAAAGGACTATCAAAAGGACTCATATAATAATAATAAATTGATGGGAAAAAAATTAATAAAATAAAGACCTATTAGCCACATTCAAAAAACATTCATACCCAAAATATGTGAAATTTTAAAACTTTAAAAACTCAAAGAATTTTCCAAAACTTTAAAACTTCAAAAGTTTTTTACCACACATAAATGGAGTATAATGTACATGATGTTCTAAGAAATTTTTTTTATTTTATTATACAAAAAAACATAATAATTTTTAAAAATCAATTTTTGGTTATGATTTGAAATTTTTATCATTTAAAAAAATGAAACACAAAATTTACAAGGAATCAATTTATTTATTAAGAATTTTTTAAAAAAGTGATCTACTTAAAAAATTATATTAATTTTCATAACAATTTGCAAAAAAAATTATTCAAAAATTCATTCATATGAAAAAGTTTTTTGGGGGCAAAAGGACATGTAGTTCTTTTCTAAAGTAATGTCATTGGCTCATTTTATCTTGTTTGTGCCCGATTGGAGAATCTAGATTGATCAAGGATGGTGCAAACATCCCTCCTATAGACATAGTGGCAAAGTTAGAATTTCTTTGGCCCTTTTTGTCTACATGACCACCCTTGCATTTATGCCTTTTTACTCCCATGCCTGACACTTGAGCTACAAAAAGAGCCTAGTTAACTTTGAACCTCCCTCTCCTCTCAACAATGATTGTTTTAGCAAAACTAACCCCAATTGTGTTGTTGGTGATCTCAATTTTTGATAAACAATTGTGTAAAATTCCTAAATTCTTGCAACCACATTAAAATCTTTGCATCCATCTAACTTGAACCCATTGAAACCTTTCTTCTTGCCAAATAGGACCTCACAATCTACCAAAGATGCATGCAAATCAATTATTTCCTTCCTAATATCTAAACCTTCATTAGGAAGACCAATCTTTTTTTTGAACCATTCTACATTACCTTCATGCAATTCTTGAACCATGCTGCAATGTGACCTTCCTAGTAGCTATGGATCTTGTAAGTTCCTTAAACTACCTCACTACTGAAACAAAGTTTTGGTTATTTAAATAGATGCTTGAAATATGTTAGAGGAACATTGAAACTTTGTTGAGACTACTTATTGGACAAAGTTCAAATTGAACCGCAAAATGAAACAATGGATTAGTAACTACAAACTTTGCTTTCAAAAAATAAAAACACAAAGAGGTGGTATTAAAGTGAATGGAAGAAACCCTAAAGCCATATGGTAATAGGTGAATTAATCTAGATCTATCTATGATTACTGCTTCAATCATATGAAACCACTTAATTCCTTGAATTAATGAAATTGCATCATACATTATTAGGCCTTTCTATTGTCCAAATTTCATTTGGTATAGTGACACTTATAGTAGACTAGAATTGAAGACTCATTAACAAAAGTACTTGAGCACATCTACTTGAAAATGCCCCGTGGTTCAATCAAAAAATGTGAATAATACAACTTCCAAACACATGAGATATAAACACTGGAATACTCCATCCAAAATACCCTACATCATGTATGGCCAATCATCAATTTCCCTATGCACCTATTTAATTTATAGACACTCATTATGTAATTCATTAATTGATACATTTTAATAGAGCTATCTAAGTAGATTTACAGTCTAAATAATGTGTATTATACTAACTAATACAATCTAATACTTACATTGACTAAATACATTTTAATAAAGTTGTTTAAATAATGTGTACATGTTATTCACGCATATTAGCATCACACAATACACATTATTTAAATGGTTCTATTGTGTGTAAATACTACAAGGCTTAGTAGGCAAACTTGGTAGAATCTACAGGGTCATACACTAGTAGAAAACCCCCCCTTTTTCAACTATGTTTCCAACTTACAATTATAGTTGAAAATGCCTTTTGACTACAATTTATTTTTTTCAAATGCAATTTTATTTTTTCAACTATTGACCACAAGAGTCAAAATGTTCAAGTTGAAAAAGAAATTGCAATTGAAAGTGACGACCACATGTTAGCACCACAACAATAGCCAATTTTGACCATTTCAGTTAGAAATGATTCCACCATTACAGTTGAAAGTTGTTTATGACTTTAATTCCCCATTGGATGAACTTCATCCACTGACAAATCATGACATCATCAAAACTTGAGTTGAAATTCAACTATGTTCCAACTATGTTTTGACTATGTTAAGTAAAAAGTCTAACCAACAGTTTGTTGACACATGGCCCCAATGTTTAACAAATAATTTGTTGCCACATGGCTCACATAGGGCTATATATCACCTAGGCTAGGGCTAAATTTAAACTAGACTCAAACCTAGGCTAAGTTCAAACTTAAGCTAGGCCCAAACCTAAGCTAGATCCAAAACTAGGCTAAGCCTAGATTTAAGCCACCTAGGCTAAGCCTAGACCTAGGCCAAATGCCATTCAATTAATAATTTACTTTTTCATTTTAAGTTTAACTTTTAAGGTCAAACTTTTGTGATTAGCCCATCCCAAATGGCTATTGATCAATATATAGTTCATTTCACTTCATGGACATTTCTAATTCACGTCTTTATATACTTTGGAAACTTGTCATGGAAAGCAAACAATATGGGATAAATAGTTTAGTTGTAAGCTAGGGTAAAACAACTAGTGAATAATTACTTAGTGGTTCAGAGCTCGATAAAATCCAAGGATGATCTTATTTCCTTATGGTGTTCAAACATGAATCGAAGTCCTCCTCTTGGCGCATCTGAGCACTAAAAATCTTCACAAACGGATTTAAAAATGAGAAAGTTATGGCTCCCCGAAGTAGGGGGGGTTAAAATAAAAAATGTTGTAACACTTGGTAGCCTATTCCTGAACATTGGAAACAGTTCTAGGATGTTGCTCCATTGCTTTTAGATTTCCAAGCTGATTTTTAGAATGTAAGGTGGCGCTCCCATAGCACTTTAGATCGCTAAAATTGAACAAGAAATGAGAAAGATATGGACTTTAAAAATCAAAAGGGTCTAAAAGAAAAAAAGTGCATTTTGTATCTTGAAAAAACATGTTTTGTATATATTTTTTCCAACTCTTTCTTGACTACTCTTTTATTTGTCTATGGAGTTCAAAGGTGAATTGTAAAACTTAATTTAGTGATCCCATAAACTTTTAAATCACTCAAAATGAAAAAAAGATGAAAAAGATATGAATAAGTCTTTGGTATGTCGTTGATTAATCATGGGCAATTTTACCCTAATTGTAACCAATGTACAGCCTAATTAGTTGTAACCCACATTGCAAGTTAATCAAAATGACTTACTAACAACTACCGAACAACCTACTTACTTAAACTAGTACTACCTAACTACTTACCTAGCCTTGTCTACTACCAATTAACCTGACTTATTAAACTTATCAATTAACATAACCTACTAATTGATGTAACATATGTGGCACCTAGGTTGGACTAAAGTCAAACAAGGTGGCACCTAGGAGTACCTATCTAAAACCTAACAAAAGTAGCCTAGGGGTTTAATAGTTATTGAGCTACTAACTAATGTAATATATGTGCCACCTAAGTTGGGCTTAAAGTTAAAGATGGTGACACTTAACCCTAAACCACCTAATACTTATTTAATACTTAACATAGGTAGCCTAGAGACTTAATTTAACTAGTAATAGTTAGAAAATACCTATTATGTAGGTGCCTAGTATGTATTAGGTAAGTACCTATTAGGTAATAATTAGTAGGTACCTAAAGGTAGGTAGTAACTATCTAGCTAGGTAATAACTAGTAGGTAGGTACCTAGTAGCTAACTAAACCTTAACTTTAAACCCTAGCTATTTACTAATTAAGTACTTAACTACCTTATACTTTATGTACCTACTAACTAAATAAGTAGCTAGGTAGGTACTAGGTATTTAGTAAGTACCTAGTATGGTACCTATAGGTGCATAGTAGGTACGTACCTATTTACTAATATTTAACCTTATTAATAGTTTATAATACTACCTAAATAGGTAGGTATAATATTAATTTAAGTATGACAAATAGTTTATAATAATTAATAATAGGTAATAAATTTGATTATCAAATGTTATTGCAATTAGTCTAAACTAGGTTATAACATTTTTACAATTATAATAATTAATAATGATTGTACTATTATAATATGATCCTAATTTAAGCGAATAATTAATAGTTAACCACCTAAGGTTAATTAAGTGTCTAATGCGGCACCTAAAGTATGCACCTAGGTTAAATGGTCTAAACCATGCCTAGGCCTAGATCACCTACTACTTATCCAATGTTTAGCATAGGTAAACTAGGAATTTAGTAGCTAGTAGTAGCTAGAAATACATATAAGGTAATAGTTAGTAAACCCTTAAAAGTAAGTACTAGCTACCTAGCTAGATACTTTTATAGCTAACTAATAACTACTAAGTAGGTATTGAGTTAGTAACTTAAACATTAACCTTAGTGGCTACCTACTTAATTGGTAGCTACCTATTAACTACCTATTAAGGAGCTAACTATTTAGTACTCTAGATATACAATAACTAAATACCTAATTACTAATGAGGTGAATAGTTAGGTAGGTAATAAGCACCTAATATTTCAAGAAATAATTATTTAATATCTAATTAATTAATCAATTCACAAATAAATCATTACATTTTTAATGTATTTAATTATTTGGCAATTATTTTTAAAATAACATAATTTTCTACTTATAAAATTATCTAAATAATTTTGTTATTTTTACCTCTGAAAATAAACCTTTTGAATTGCTAGTCATCAATCAATTAAATTTAAAGTAATTAGGATTTAAATCAGTATCTAAAAAAATAAATTATTAATTAATTGGTAGTTTTTCAATATTAACTATAAATTATTAAATTTCTGACTTATTAAATTAATTTGTAGAAATAAATCAGTTCTAATTCATCATTAGTATTAAGTAAATATTTTAACTCGTGCATTGTTAGTTTTCTTAATTTTATGACTAACTAAATATTAATTATTTAATATTTAATATTTTTAAACCATAATTTTTATTAATAAAAATTAAGTATCACATAGTTTAATAAATATTAATAAAGTAATAAATTTAGTTAATAATTTATATTTAGAAATATCAAACTGATAAAAATAATAAATATTATATATATATATATATAAGAAATTTGAGTAATTCTTAATTAAATATTCAATGGTTTTTAATTACTTGTTAATAATAACTAGACAATTTAATTTGTGAATAATTTATTATTTATTATTCATTGGTTGACTTAATATTTTACTTATTAATTTTCATTAGTTGTTAACCATAACTATTAATTAATAATTATATCATATTATTGAGAAATTTCAAAATCAATGAAATGTTTCAAAATTATTAAATAAAAAATACTCAAATAATTAATCAAAAAACTCACTTTGTTCAACTAATTATTTAGAATCATCAGTTATTTTATAATAATTAATTAGTAGTTACTATAATTAGTTAATCAGTAGTTAATAAATTATTGACAAATCATTAGTCAATAAATATTAAATATTAAATATATTTGTATAAACATATTAGCTTGTTAATAAAAATTAAATAATTTTAAATTGACTAACGATTATTGCATTTTTTAATCAATTAGTTAATTAATATTTATAATTCATGAATAATGATTAATTCTTGTATCGATTTAATTTATCCATTCTTTGCAAGGCTAATTTGTAGTTGCATAATATAGTTGAAAAATAATCGAACGAAAGTTGCAACAAAGGCAATAGTTCCTTGAATTGCATTTCATCATTTAACTGGCATTTGTCATCCATTTCGATGTTTTGTGACTCACCAAAGTAATTGAACACAAGATTTATGAAGTTAACACACCACTTTGAGAAGCACAACTGTAGGTTATGTCATTTTCCCAATCGATGTTTCGACTATAATTCAACTGTAAACCTTTAGTTGAAATTTACTTTCAACTATCCTCCAAAGAATAGAGGGTTTAACTTATTTGGTAGCCCCAATTTATTTTTTTTATATTTAAAAATTTGTAGTTGAAAATGTAGTTGAAAATGACATGTAGTTGAAAGCAAGTTGGTTGAAAAAAGGGGTTTTTCTACTAGTGATACATGTATGAATCCACATAATCATACTTCAATTTTCCATTGAAAGAACATACATGTTGAATAAGATCTCCATTTGGTGGATTGTCATCATTGACACCTAGATTTTGGACATACCAAGTCTTGAATTTACAATACCTTATATCTCTTTCAATCCAAAGCCATTTCTTGCCAAAACACCATTGCATTTCTCCACATTGGATGCTAAAAACCATTCAAAAATGATCTTGACACGATGGATTTCCCAACCTTCAATGTGCAACTTGCAAGCTCAAATCACTTATGCATCCAAAACACACAAACTAAAAACAAGCTAAAAAATTAGTACCCTTTTATTACATCAACACCATACTCATGCATCATGATCAACGACATTAATGGTTTTGTGAACATAGGAGGTGGGCTTGACAATAATTGTCATGTTTTTGAGTGCATTACTTACCATGTGTTGAATCTAGTTACAACAAAATCCAAATGACATACATTACCAACATGTAAGACATTGGGTTAGTTTTCATGATTTCATCAAGTTTTACTTTGATACAAATTTATAATAACAACAATCAACTAGCTAGGTTTGGTGGACTTTTGGGCATTACACAATGATAAAAAATTGTTCTAGGGAAATAAACATGTTCAATTAAATCACTTGTGTTGAGCAATTTTGCAATGTTACTTATCATTCCCAGATTCATTATTAAAAAATTGATTAAAATTACAGACATGACAACTCGAACATTTGTATGTAAACAAATGACCAAAAACTCAATGATAATTCGTATGCCAAATGAAGAAATCTTTAATGGTGTATGTATGGTAGAACAAAAGGGAAGGGATGTCCCTACATGATGTTACATACACATTAAAACAATTTATCCCTAAACTCAACTTGGCAAGGGGGCTAATGTAGGTCATTTGCTTGCTTTGTTGTCTCTTGGCAAACTTACATAACAACTATCCAACATAAGGTGAAAGCACACTACGGGTGAACCAATTTTCACCAAAAAAGGTGATGTATAACTAGTATCATAGTATGTAGTAAGTTAAAATTTTGATGGCATCATTTGACAATCCTACATATAAGCAAAAAGCCCTAGAATGTGCACAACAACATTTTGGAACTCAAATTTCACTTTAAATCAAGATTGATTTCGATCCAAAGGTTAGATGAAGAGGATTGAATAAAATCAATGTACACAACATATATAATGTGTAGTTTTTTGTCGGCCATAGGGCCTCATGTTTGTGATTCATAAAACATTACTAAACAAAAGAAATCTGAAAAAATAATGCAATGCCTAACTATAAAAATTTTCTCTTTCATTTGGTATTGGTTTTTTCTTCAAATACATAAAATTATTTTTTTATTGCTGAAAAAATGAATAAAACACATATCTTTAATGAATTTTCAATCAAAAATTTTAAACTTCCAAATGGCCCTATATTCAATTGATGTATATCAATAATAGTGACCACAAAAAAATTCACTGAAAAATTCCACCCACAACCCTAGTTTTGAAGTATGTATGCAATTTTTCATATTTTGTGACAAGTATTATTTCATCACAAATATACTTCATATGTTGAAGTTCACCAATGTTTGTTGGAGTTTTTTTTATAAATGATTATTTTAAGTCTAAATCTAATCCAATATATTTCAAACAAACAAAAATAATCCAAAATGTGATGTCTATACTTACATAAAAAAACCAAATGCAATAATGTAGTATTTGTGACTATAATTTTTGGGGGGCATAGTGTGCTTTTACCCATAATTCAATGACAATGATCATGTTACTCAATTGTTCAAGATGTTTTAATTTTCATTTTGGATGGCAATAAAAGCATTGGAAATGGGCATAATGAATATTTACCTTTGGCTATCAACAAAGATGATAAGTGTTTATTTTCACAAAACAGTGGACCAAGTTTGAATGCGTCTCTTTTCATTTAGCTCTTTGGGCCTTTGATGTTTCTTTCCCCCAACCTTTGTTGTCTTTGCAACCCTAGATTCATTTGTAATAACATCTCATCACCACCACACATTTCCACCATGTTCCTAGCCTTTGAACCAAGCTTGTTTGGTTTTCTAAGAACCAAACTTGTATGTTTTTGTTCAACTAATTTCTCAATGTTTTGGGGTTTTGAACTTGGAACTTTAGAGTTGCAAACACTAAAAGTATGCTACACAACATGAGTAGAATTCACTATGGTTGATGTAACGCTAGCCAAAGCAAAAACATCAAGTTTGTTTAGTGGTGCCACAATGAGGGATGTTGTATTGTCTTCATTTGTTGCTGCAACCACATGAGTATCAAGTGCAAGCATAGGGAGGGGATTTCTTGTGGGGCTAGGAACTTTGGCATCATCAAGTAGATAATCCCACACATTGAAATCTAGAGGGTTTAAATCCTTAGATACAACATTGACATCTTTGTCACCATTTGATGCCATGGAAATTCCATGGGCCGGTGATTGGGAATCAATCGGTTGTTCATAGATAATTTGTTGGCCCAAATTTGCCACACATGTGAGCTAGGCGAATTATTTGCTCTAGCATTGAAATTTTGCACTACACACAAAAATAAGCTCAAATATTTAAGTGTTCAAGATTCAATTTCCAACATCTTATACATAAAGTTCACACCAATAGGATTATTGCATAAACACAAGCAATACTTGAAAAACCTTACAATTATTGGGCAAGTTACTTGTCTTACTTACAAACCTATATTGTCCAACTTGGAAGGCAATAGAGTTATTTTCTAGGGTACTTGTCCTACATACAAACTTGAACTAAACCGTTTGGAAGACATTGGAAGTAATGTGCATGATGTTAATCCTAGTTACAAACCTATTGTCCAAGTTGGATGGTAGTGGGTTTAATTGCTAAGGTATTTCTCCCACTTACAACTTGGAATTAACCCCCTTGGAAGACATTGGAATTACTATGCATGATACTTGTTTTACTTATAAACTTATTGCACCACTTGAAAGACCCCATACTATTAGGCAATGTTACTTGTCATACTTGTAGACCTATTGTCTCACAACTTCAAAGGCATTAGGACTACCAAAGTGATTACTTGGCATACTTACAAGTCTACCTTCCCACTTAGAAGGCATTAAAGATACTAGGCAGGGTATGTGTCCTACTTGGAGACCAATTGTCCTAGTTGAAAGACACCAAAAGTATTGGGCATGGTACTTGTTATACTTATAGACTTGTTGTCCCACTTGGCAAACATTTGTCCTTGTTCAAATGTTGGTTCCTATACTTGAAAATCACATAAACCACTTTTAGAACACTTCTACTGATAGTCCATTAAAACCAAAGGGAAGATGTGTTGTTTTATTTTTAGATTCAACTTTCAAAAGGCATAATGTCACTTGAAACATCATGGAAACTTGCAAACATATTTGCAAGATCTACCAGACACCTTTAATTTCTTGTTAAGCCAAAGTACAAAATCAAAGTGCACCTTAAATTTTACTTCTACTTGTACAATTAAATTTTTAGAATGACAAATCTTTGTTGAACTCTAACAAGTATTTTCAAGTTATGCAAGTATGTTGTAGACTTGTAAATGAAAAGGAAATGAGATCTAGAGGAACTTACAAATTGTGTGTTCTTTGGGTTACATATCATGTTTGGCATACTTTGTAAGATTTGGACCAAACGTCTTTAGTTTGGGATGCTTAGCACCATGTAGAGTTGTTGGAATCCTGTAGTTGAAAGCCAATTTGTGGACAAAGGCTTCCCACAAGTGGCACCAACACAAACAATGGCTTTGCTTTCCAAATGGATAGACATGCAAAATAGGTGGTAAGTGCATCCACACAATGTAACAACAATATTTTTGCATGCATAATAAAACCCATAGACAAACACAAGTTGTGAATATCCTTCAGGAGGTTCAAAAGGGTTTTCAATGGGAAGGGAGAGAGGTAAACACAACATTTCCATGGGTCATGAGTTGGATCTAATGAACTAATCCATCAATCCATACTTTATTACTACCCAATTTTTGATCTAAGGTCTGAAGTTACAACTTTGAATGTTGGAATCTTCCTAAACATTTGCAAGCTCCTTCTCTCCTTCATCCATTCTTTCAACCAACAAGTCCATTGCAAACTATTGATTGTCTACATGTTTTTCAACCCTTCACAACTCCTCAATTGACACAATAAAAAAATGTTTCGCATTGTCAATAATGTTTTGATATGAACTTGAATTTAATTAATGCTAAACATACTACACTTTCTTTGACCTTAACTACTTCCTTCAAGGTCTGCAATTTCAATTGTAGAGGTACCATGTTTTTTTTTGCTTTTCAAATGCCACCACCCTATCTTGTAAGTTGTCAACCAAAGCTTGGGCCTTGCGTTCAAGTTTTAATGTTTCTTTTCCCATGACTGCCAATTTTGGGACCTAGACCCTGATCTTCAACCTGGGCATTCAACAACTTTTTCAATGTAGGGTGAAAACATGATCAAATATACATTTCATAATCCTTGTCAAAAAAAGTGTAAACAAGTCATAAATCGAGCTGTAACATATCAAATTTTAAAATATTATTTAAAATTTAATGATCAATATGGACATTTTTTTGAATTTATGTCAATGATATTGAAGAATCACATGTTTAAAATATATTTAAGTAGATCTCTAAAAAATGCAAGTATATATATTTTACTTTCTAGGTTACCCAAAAAAACAAAATAAGCTTCAAGTAGATGAAATATTGAATTGTTTTACTTTTTGGTTAATGGCCATCTAAAATTTACTTATGTACTTTCAATTTCCAAGAGGTAAAAATAATAATTGATCAATCTTTTAATGTAAAAGTATTTTTGAACACAATTCCACTAATCAATTTCAAAAATATTTTTGACCTACTTTTAGTACACAATTTTTTTTCAAACTTTGTATACAACATATTATAAATTCAATATTGTGCAACATGATGGTTTGATAATGATTGAAAAGGTTTCAACTTTACTTTCTTGCATTTATGTGAAAAAACATGATTGTAACTACTCATAGCTACTTTTGTTGTATACTTGATCATGTTTTCACCTTGTAGAAACTTGGTGAAGGAGGAAAACAATGGTAGTGGTCTTGTTCCCAACCAAAAGAATTGAGTCATCATCCTTTACATTGTTAGACTTAGTATTGTAACTTGAGTTTGCAAGCAAATTGGTGGACTTTGAGCCTTGCAAGCTATGATGATTACTTTCAGGCCTAGAAGTAGCTCAAGTGGCCTTTTTCATTTGCAATTGTGTGCAATCATATGCATACTGAGTCTAATTCACTTTTTCCCCTTTATGCTGGGCCAACCAACCTTTGGAAAAAACTACACAATACTACCCATTATCAAGGGGATGAGAATAAATTACTTCATAAAACTTTAAAATAACTTCATAATTAACAACATTCAAATGCTCATTGGGCTTTGGTTTCTAGCCATTTTGTTCTCTCTTCCCAAAAACTTTTTCTAATTTTGCATGCACAATAATGTTAGAATTTAGATCCTTGGATGGATCCATCCCAATATTGTTCAACTTTAGATTTCTATAGAGGTCATCTAAAGTCCGTGATGCTCTAATATGAACATCATTATTTTAAAACAAACTTAAAGTTTTCATGAGAAAGATTGTTCATTATGGTGTCCTTTTTGTATGTGCAAAGTTTTGTGAATTTTTTTTTCTAATTAGTATTTTTAATGTTTTTATTAAATTATAGTCTTTGTGACAAGTTCTTGAAAGTTAAAAATGTATTCTAATCAATTGCTGAATTGTTCAAATGTTCACTAATGTCATAACATAATGAAAATTAAATTATGATGTGATCCACCTTTAATTCCACATTTCTACCACAAAATTTTCTCCAAAATATCTAGAAAGCCACCTCAAAAATGTGTTGTATTGAAAATGCAATATTGTGATTCCTTTTTGTTTACATTGATACAAAATATTTTAATCTTAGCACAAAAAATTTCAATCTTCAACATGGATTGGAACTTGCCTTTTGTGCTTTATAATAAAAATTACACATCATCTTTGATCTATTGCTCATAAAGTGTGACACACTTATGTATTAAGGCAATGTTGCCCTTTCCAATCATTCAACTTATGTGAATATTAAATAGCAAGTTGGAACATTTATCATTTGGCTCTTATTTGGAATTTATGTAAGTTTGAATGTTGTGTTTTGGTGAAATTTAATGCATTCATGTGTATTGAAATCCCTTTATGTAAAGCCAATGGTGAAATGTTAGGGAATGTCCATTGAGGTTGTGAACTTGTCATTACAAATTGATCATTTTGTGTAATTTCCACTAAAACCCATGAAAATATCATGAAACCAAGTGAGATCAACATGACATTTTCCCACCATTTGTTGTTCAACACAACTCAAACTTTGTGTTCTAGATTCACATCAATTGTTAAATGTGATCATTATGGCATCCAAGGGCATGGTGTATATCATTACTATTCCTTGCCTCCAAACTTAAACTCGAATAATATTTCCTTAGGTTGAGGGTTGTAATTTGTACTTTCATAGATAACAATAGTTATTGTTAGCACACAAGAAGAATTGCAAAGTTCAATTTTTGAACAAAGCATTTATATTAGTTTCTACTAATCATGTGTATTAAAAATCATGGATTGTAGGCTATGGGAGTGGAACATTTTAATAGTGAAACACATTGAATTCCTTTAGAATTTCAGCATATGATATGTTATGTTGAAAATGTTAGGATGGGTAGTTTCAAATATCATAACATTGCAATAGCACCCGCCTCCAAGAAGAATGGATAGGTTTGGTAACATGGAAGGAAGAGGTATATGACATCAAAATTGTTTTTGGTAACTTTTATTTCAAACCAACCCTCTTAAATTGATATTTGTCAACTCTTGGACAACTTTGGTCAATTGTTACAATGATTTCATCATCTCCAATTAAAAGAAGTATAATAGTTGCAATATAAGAAAAACAATGGTTGGTTGGTTAAAGCTATTAAAGCTTACGTTTTGCTATCATGTTTATGGTTTTTAGTAACGAAACAAAGAAAAAAAGTGTTCCAATTTTTTGGCCTTTGGATTTGTACTTGAATGATCTAACCAATTGTTGATTTTCAGAGCATTGTGTTGTTTCAATTTGATAATCTATTTCATTGTTGGATTTTGAATGGACAAGATTAAGACTTCACAACTTTAATAATTTTCCTTCATAGCACTTTATGGACATAAATTGCCTCCCAATTTCTAAAACGTTGATCATTTCTATGACTGGCTAGCACTTTGAAACAAATAGATGTGGCATTAGGGCTATCATTAGTAACCACCAGAAAGGTGGGTGTCAGGGGACAAAATTTTAGTGATGAAGGGAAAGGTGTGGGACTATAAGCACAAGGCAAGAGCCAAGTCTGGCCCCACATTTTGGGGATACCCTTATTGTGGGAATGCCCATACACAAAACGGATACTGAAAGGTTCTCACTTTTTGGACTTTGGAACTGGCAGGTAAGGGCAGGGTATATGTAGACCCTGGACTGATGGCTCTCAAAAACCCAAGAACTGGTTCAGACTCTGGACCAGAGGTCCTAAAAACTCATAGAACTGGTTTTGGCCCACATATTTGTAGTCTCAGTTCTACTTATATGGGTGAGGTTGGAAAAAGATAAATAACTGAACTTGGATGTGAGAAATATTTGTGTAGGGTCACATACTGAGCACCTCTGGAGATCATCCTCTTAACACTCTTTTTCGTTTCGTATCTCACATTCATTGTCAGGCAGAAGATACCAAACCATCTTATGTGTAAGGTAAATGCCCCGGGAGTGGGGCATTCCTCAACTAAGCGCCTACCCAAGGTGGAGCTGAGGGCCATTTTATTCAAGAATGTCGAAATAATTGCCCACAAAACACAGAGCCAAAGGGTGCTTAGTGCATGAACGCCCCACTCCAGGTGCATTACTGCATGTAAAGCACCATATAGTGGAGGTTGTGGAATCTGCCCTCCACAAAAGATGGCACTACTGAAATTGACTTCACCTCACATGGGCCCTTATTCCAGTAATGCCCGTGGCCAAGGGGATTTCCCTTCACCTAATTCGCCTGCCTCAGAGAAGTATTTGAATGTTGTTGGGTACATTGGGGAAATTGTAACGCTTCATTCTTGCTTAAGAATTTCATTTTTGCCTTGAATTTTCTATATTGAGTACCTTAAATGGGTTGTGGGCAGGGTTTTTTTCATCAATTTGGTCACATTAAAAAAATAATGATTTTTTCCAAAAATTTAGCAAAATTAATCTAATTTACACTAGAGAAAAAAAACTTTCCAAGAATTTCCCCAAAAGCATTTGGTGAAAAAAGGAAAAAAAAATTGTTGAAAAAAAAAATTCACTGGAACTTGTGAGTGCTATTTTACAATGCATGCATTAATGTAATATCAAAAGTTCTTTTTTGCATAATGAAACTTTAACACAAACTTAAGTAGCAATCACTGAGTCCTACATGAGCTCAATTTTAGGTTTTTGCATCTTGTCATCCCTTGCTTGATTCTAGCTGACTTTTTTTTGTTAGAGTTTTGTGTGTGTGTAAAGTTCAAATTCAACAATTGATTTTGAATTTTATTCATAGAGAAATAGATTGGACAAGATTTCTAAGTCTAGATTTTTTCATCTCAACATCCCTACTTGATTTTAGATTTTTTTTTTATTGACAGTTTTATTGAATGTGTAAATTTTGAATCCAATAATTGATTTTGAATTTTAGTCATAGATGAATAGATTGGATGAGATTTCTAAGTTTAGATTTCTTCATCTAACATCCCTGCTTGATTTCAGAAATTTTTAATGAAAGCTTTATTGAATGTGTAAATTTTGAATCCAACAATTTGATTTTGAATTTTATTCATAGATGAGTAGATTGGACAAGATTACTAAGTAAAGCTTTGAATAATGGCAATGGATATAGAAAGGGCTTAGGCTCTTAAGGGTTAAAAATAAAATGTACTACTTAGGGCAAGAGGGGGAGGAGAGGAGGAAAGTTTAATAGGAATTCATAGCTTTGCCCTTGAGGCTCTATATGATAAGAAATGAGTACGAAGGTTGGTATTGATTTCTAAGGCATTTAAAAACCACTTTATCAACTAACCACCCCAGTGGTACAATAGTTGGAGCATGGGTCATGCATGCTATTGTAAATTGATCACGGGTAGGAGGTACTACCCTTAGCAATTACACTTACATCATGCATACCCACCCTCTTTTGTCCCTCCAAATACCCGATCATTGGATTTATGTATAGGGGAAGGCCTACTCGGTAGGCTCTCCGCTAATATGAGGGTCATAGTCTTGAGAGTGGTGGTAGCTTGAGGGTGTAGGCCCAAAAATTAAGGGAGGTCTATGGGAGCAAACCTTCCTGACTGTAAAGCATCAAAGTTGTTTTTATTTAAATGGCACAAGGTCTGCATGGGATCAGTGGAAGGGTTCTTCAATTGACAAATGAATCTTTCATGTGAGGAGGTGCTTTCAAATACAAAGAAAAAACCATAGCAAACATATCAAATAAATTGCAATCCTTGTTACATATGCTATGTAATGCCATTTTAGTGGGATGGGTCAATGCAAGCTAAAGTGGCTCGTAATTGGTGTCACAATGATAATTTAATTATATGATATGAATGTAAATGCAATTGTTAATTTGTATTTCACATGTTAGAATTTTGTAATAGAAATTTACTTTGATATTATCAATGTGAGTATGCATATTCAATGTAAATATTCGTTATTTAAATTAAAAGAGATTGATTTGTAAAGTACAATGTATGAACATTCAATCTTTGACAACGAGATTTTATATGGACTTAAAAATGGTCTAATGATTAATATTATGATTATTAGGACCTTTATTTTACTTAAATTATGTATTAATAAAGTCAAGTTTTAAGGATTTTACAACATTTCGATAGTAGGTTATTTTAAACATATTTTTTGTTATCTTTGTGTCAATGTTAAAAAATTGGATATTTAAAAAAGTCTACTTCATTATGAGAAAATATTAATTTGATGTTGGGTTTATGCACATGTGTTTCAAACAATTTTTAAAAATTGGGTATACACATGAATGAGCTTGGGATTGATGGATTGTTGTTGTTTACCTACTAGGTCTTTTTGAGGTTCAAAATAAGAAAATAAACTTTGGGTAATGTTTTCACATATTGCAAAGTGAACCACTTTAATTTGCATTCATCTGCATGTGAATGCCCATGTTAATCATGGCAAGTTGTGCTTGATCACTAATATGAATATTGTGAAATTTAAATTGAATTATTAAACGTTCCAATTTTCAGTTTTTGTTTGGACAAATGATGTTTAAATTAGAATAAGTGCTCCATTAAACAACACTACTTTCACAAAGGGCCCTTTGATTTTCATAATTTACAAACTTTTTCATGCTAAAATGTTTGTAGTAAAAATAGTGTCCAAGAAAAAATTGTAGTTTATAAAATAAGAAACTAAACCTTACAAAATTTAACATGTTTTCATATTATTTAAAATTGTGATCATGTTTCCTTGCTTATCTTAACAATGATATGAACAAGCACAAATGACATTACAAAATTGAATTTTGTGATCTCTTGCACAATTGTCACAACCTAGGATATTTTAAATGTTAAAAAAAAAGATTTGAACCTAATTTTTTTTGGCATCCGTAATGAATAACAAAAACACAAACATAGATGATTTTCATCTAAGCATCAAAATGTTTCTTCCTTGTCAAAATTCTTTTAGAAATGAAAAATAAAGCTACAAAATCTAATATGCAAACCCAAAAGAAAACATCCTCCATGGGTACAATGAAATGAAGGAGAAAACCAAAAAACAAGACGCAAAAAAAAAAACAAGCACCTAGAGTCTTCCACTAATTAATATGTTCATGAATTATGTAGAAGTCATAACCAAAGACTGAAGCATAGCAAAAACATGCAATCTCTTTGAGACAAGCTTCAACAACAAAAATGTTAAATCAAGAAGATAAAGAAAATGACCACTATAGACTTTCAACAATTGATAGTGTCCACAAGTCATGTAAAGGTTGTAGCAAAAGACATTATCCATGGGCAATGAAAACCCAACAACCTCTTAGACAATGAATTCCAACAAGAAAAAAAGTAAGAAATAAAACAACAGAAATGAAAAATGAGAAATAAACTTGAAAATCTTAATCAATGGATAAGCATTCACAAAATTTCGAACACCATTCATTGATGACCTTGAAAAACCATAGCTACTTTCAAAATCATCTCTCCTACAATATCAAGGCTTTTTGAAACAACATCAAACAACCCATGTCATTATCAATGAATGAGGAGCTCTAAATGGCAAGGCCATCTAACATTTGGTGACATTGGCATTGTGATGGGGAAAGTTTCAACATTTTTTTATTAGGTTGTTGTTGAAGGCTCTAATAGGGTATTGTGATGGGGTACATTTGTGAATTAAGAAGCCATCATTTTTTATTTTACATTATTAAAATTAACATGTTTGATTTCAAAATCTCCTAAATGTTTAATAAATTTATAACACAATATTTTTAATCTATTAACATAACATGTGGATAAATTTGAAAAGAATTCAATAAATATAAAATATTTATTTAAATTATCTAAAACATTGTTAAAAATTCTTAATTTATAATTTTAACATTTTTTTCAAAATTATTTAAGCATTATGTAAGCACTTTTGAACTAATCCATAGTTGTCACGTTAGCTTGTTAGTACAAGCTTAGGACTCCATGTCAAGACTTTTAAGGTGCACACTTGGTTCATCAATCCATGAATGTACCCAATGGAGATGCTCTAAACCTTAATTATGGAGGTAATAGATAACAACTAGACAATTTTGTTGTTGCTAAGGTTTATACTAGGCAATGTGCTTCTAGCACATGAGGTTAGAGATTGGGCAAAATGCTCTAACCAACCCATGGTGTTCTTGAAACTTGACTTTGCCAAGCATGTGAGAAAGTAAATTGGGGCTTTCTATTCCATGTTATGGAGAGACTAGGGATAGCACAAGAGTTCATATGGATCATTAGGCTATTTTTTCAAGAGGCAAATGTGGGAGTATCTTTCAATGGCTCAACAGCTGCACCATTCAAGATTCAACATGGGGTGACACAAGGGTGCACATTTGCCCCATATCTTTTCCTCTTGTTGGGAGAGGTCCTAAATCCAATGGGGAAACAAGATGTGGAAAGCTAGTGGAATCAAGCTCCCAAAGGAAAACAGGTCCAACACATCTTATCCCAATATGCAAATTAAAAATAGATGTTGCAAGGGAAAAATAGAACTTGACCAAGATGTAGTTAGCATTCTAGGGATTTTCTTGAATATTTCAAGGCTTGAACTGAATTGGGAGAAAAGTGTTACATATTGGTGTGCACAGAACACACCAAAACCAAAATGGACAACAAGTTTTAGGCAGAGACAGGTGCATGCAAAGGACTCACCTAAGTTGTTAGGCACACCATTCGGCATTTGGCATTGACACCAAAGCCATGGACAATTTTTTGATAAACAAAATTGGGAAGAACATTCAATGGTCCATGTTGTTCAGAGGAGGACATTTTGCCATCTCCCATCTTGCAAGCCGAATAACTTCACAGAGTTGGCTTATGAAATGCAGGCAAATTTTGGGAGCATGAAACTGGGGGCTTCTTAACATGTGAGAAAGTAAGAATTAAATTTTCTTTTTGACAACATGAATGAAGTCTACATTTAGTATAGGATTTTAACTAGCCTACCTAATCAATGGCAGAGTGAGGTGCAACACTCAAATAAGCACACTGTGGAAGGAGAATGGTTTGGTATGTACAAGACAGAGGACTCCCTCCTCCCAGTTGTTGTGTTTTATACCACAAAAGACTTCAAGGTGAAGTGCCACCCACACACTTAGAGATTAGAACTTCTGTACAATATCTATGCATTCGGAGTTAACGAGAACTCCATGGCTCTGCAACTCAATTGACAAAACATTGTGAGGGGTTCATCAAAAGAATGAGCGTACTGTAGTACCTGGGCTAGTTCTGTAGCAAGCTGCATAATAATAATAAGTTTTTTGTCATTTACTTTTGGTAGTAAAAATAATAATATGTTCAAATTAGGCACTATACTAAATAAGGAAGCTAGTGTGCTTGAGAATTTCTTTCAAATTTTCAGCATGGCAACTACAACATTTTCAAAATTTTACAATTCCAAAAATAATTAATTAGTGCCTAACCAGCCTAGGTACTAGGATAATTGAAGTACTTAAGAACCCCAAGCAGACCTCTCTTCCTATTCTTCTATGGAAAGATGTTAGAGCTAAAATTCAATCCTGCTTGGGTCTAGAATGGCCATGGCTGTGTGATGAAATATTCATCAGAACTCAGAAGGAAATTGCTCAATGACAGACAAAGACTTTCAATATCAATACAAGAAAAATGGAAAAATGTTCTTCGTGAGACATTGCAACCAAAATGGAGTGATGTGTGGTTACAGGCACACGCAAAAAAGGAGTTAGGCTTCATCTGGGCCCTATGGTACAATGCATTGGCTGTTAATGAATGGTGCACTAAAGTAAGCTGAGAATTTGACCTTACCTGCATGGTGTGCAAACTAGAATTGCCATGAACAATTCTTCATCGATTCTGGGAGTACCCATGTGCTCAAGAAGCATGGATATGGGCTCTGGGCATGGGCTCTGGGCATAGTCCTGCTAACAATGCTGTGCAGCACAAGGCATTTGACATGGAGCATTGCAAAACTGTCAAAGTTTCCTAAACTCAATTTGGTTTGGGCATTGCTCCATGGTGCTAACCCTTTGGTACATCTGGAAAGAGAGGAATGACCTCGTGTTCTGTGGTAAGAGGTGGAGCAACTTCTAGCTTGCTAAACTCGTGTGGGAGTGATTTCAACAACTAAGGTAGGTTAGCTTGGGAGAAGAACACATTCACTGAAATTGAAAACTTCCCTACTGCTGAACAAGAGCTGCTGGGTAAGTAAGATGAGAATCTAGTGATGCTATCTGTTCCAGAGATGGCCATAAGGTTTTTAGATGGACATATCAAATCCTTGGTAGTTTAGGTAGTTTCATTTTGTAAGGTTGGTTCCTGGGGGTTAGTTTTCCCCCGGGTTAGTTTGTACTTGTTTCTCTTTGCAATGGATGGTTTGATATGTTTGGAAACAAACAAACAAACAAACAAACAAACAAACAAAAACTCAAACAAACCAACTCTGAAGAAATCTCATGGTGAGACAAAAATGGGCACTCTGACAGTGGCAAACTGCAGCTGGGTGACTAGCAGGGCAGAAGAAAGTTGCCAGTGACACCAGGCTCTGATTTGCTGCAGGGATAGTTATCAGTAAAGTCATCCTGTCTTTAGGCCTCAGTTTGACCCTAATCCCTGATTCATTCCCACTTTAAATCAAACTCTACTACTCACCAGGGAATCCCTTCCCTCTTTCATCCAAAGCAGGCTGGCATTTCCCAGCCCCATTCACTCTTTGTGTTCTTCACACCTCTTTAGGAAAAGGACGACGATGTATCAACCCAAACAGTTGGTGTATTCCATTAAAGTTACCTGGAAAGCCACCCTGTCTTTGGGTCCTAGTTTGACCCTCTAATCCCTGTTTCATCTCCAATTTGAGTGTAGCCAGAAAAATGAGTGAAATCAGGTGCCATTCCATGAAACTGAGCATCAAGTTCAGAAGATTGGCAGGATCTTATTCTAACAACTTGGATTTAGGTGAGAAACTCATTTGGTCCCCTATTTTTTCCCTGTGATATTTCCTATCGATTTCATCCTGACTTCTCATTTCATACCCAGTTTGAGGTACTTTTACAGATAACTCTGTTGTTTGTATAGTTTCTGGGATATAGTTTGCCTGCCATGTTTTCTTTGGTGTTGGTTTGGATAGATAATTCGGCTAGTATATCTTTGCATTATAGATTGTTCTCTGTATTTTCAATTTAACCTAGTCTCTGCAAATAGACTTGCAACTCCAGATTTTGTGAGTGTTCAGAAAAACCCATTTTTATGGGAAAGAAAATGTACTTCTTTCTGTACCAAAACTGCCTAAAGGTTCATGAAATTCCAGCTTGATTCCAAGTCCTGGCACCAACAAACAGCAAGCAAAATTAGGGAAATTGTACACCCTAGTATGGTCCTGCATGTTTGTACACCAGAAGTGCAATAACAGACTGACAGACTTCAATAATACACTTTCTCTACATACCTCAAGAATTAGTAGAACATTTTTAGTATAAGACCTAAATGCAGAATGGGGACCTTACAGGGATTTCCTTGTAAGATAATCTTACAGGGGATTTCCCCCCCTCCAAGACACTGGTTCTTTATGGAGGGGGAGTGATCTTACCTTCAACTTAGTGGGTTGAGGTGACCGACCCTCTGGCCAACACCCTCACCTCAACCTGCAAAAGTCCTTCACCTCAACCTGCAAAAGTCCCTTGGTAAGGGGACTTCCAATACACATTAAGGTCTGAAGCTGGGGATTTGGCAGGTTTTCAGGCCTTGCTATTTTGCATAAATTGCGATGGTGGCAGATTCTGTCGTTTACTACTTACCTAGACTATTAAGACCTACCTGGCTACTTTAAGACCTGCCAATGCACCAGGTTCAGATGGGAGCTATTGAGCTATTCTGATGTAATTCTCCTTAGTTGCAACTGCTGCCCCTGCGCGTGGGTGGCATCATGTATAAGGGAGGGTAATGCCCAAGGATCAAAGCCCTCTCAATATAAGGGCCTGGCTGAGTTGGAGCTGGGGGCGTTACACATTGTAAAGATGGTGTGGAACCAAGGAAGCTTTTTTCAAAACATGGAAAGTTTTGAAGAAATGAAATGTTCCTCAACAAAATAGGGGAACAAATTTTCACTTGCTTTGAAGAGGAACAATTACACCCTATAACAGGGCCTCCAATAGTAATACAAATAATGACCAGGGCTTTGCAGTATAAGGAGGCTATAAAGAGCTTACAACCACATTGTCCTCATTGGGGAACCTTAGTCCATAAGTATCTCATTGTTATTACTGCTATCAAGGATCTGAGTTTGAACACAAGGCCACGAGCATCCCATGTAGCTGGTGTGTTCCCGTGAGTACTAGTGTCCATGTACTAGGTATTTAGTATTTACATAACAAGTTCGGTAAGCGGGAACATCTACATGTACCGAGTCAAGATTTATTCGCAAGGAACATACCTGGTGTAACTTATTGGTCCGTAATAAGGGCCACAGTGAACCAGCACCCACCAGCACACCATGAAGGATGAATGGTAAGTGATCAGGAGACAGTTTTCTGTTGGTTTTCATTTCACTGCCAACCCATGGTGATTACCACGGTTTTTTTTTTTTTTTTTCCTACCTACCTACTAACAACCCACAAGCAGGTTGTTAGTAGGTAGGTAATAAAAACAGCCCTTAGCAATGTATAAACCATCTACTTACCTAGAAGAAGTCTATTTTCCTACCTATCTGTCTAACTTTGAGACCTATTTCTCACTGAATTGGTTACCAAGATGAAACTAAATGTTAACTCGGTTGAGGTTCATCCACAATCGAGTAATAACTGACATCCAGTGGATGGTGCACTGGTGGGTGCTGGTTCACTATGGCCTGTAGTAAGTACCAGTGTAGGTTGGGTGGTTTCTTGCTTTTGTGAAGAACTTCCAGTTCCAAAAACTCAATCAGAAGAACTGTCTTGCTTTGGGTTTCCCACATAAATGGAAATCAGAAATTCCCAGTTCCAGGTCCAGTTCTTCAGACAACACTCAGATATCAGTTTTCGTTTTGAAAATCAGACCTGGTGCCAGTTCAAGTTTTACTTAGAAGAAGAACTAGAATCAGCAGTTCCCGGGTAGCTGCCCAACACTGGTACATACCCATGCGTAACACACACACACATGCTGTTTATTGGCTCCGTCCCACAGAGACATTGTGGGAACACCTTTTGAGCGGGTATAGGGGCCGGAGATCCAAAGGTGGGCTGAATGGATAAGTTTAGGTGTCAGTTTTTGAAAACAAGTTGGGTGAGGAGAGCACAAGGGTTAAGATATCAAAAAAAAAAATTTTGGTCTCTCAAAGGGTTTTTTTTAAAATGTGGGGTTTCAGTGAAGTTGAAAAATATAGGAGTTTTATTAAGTGGTATTGGGAGGGGCAAGGAGTTTCTTTTTTCCAGGAGTTATTTCTTGGGTGGCAAAAAATGAGGATATCCTTTTTTTTGCTTTTTTTTTTTTTGTTTTTTCTTATAATATGGTGACTTAAAAAGGATTATTTCCTAAGAAAATATTTTTTAAAAATCAAAATCAT
>Ga0116227_10004190_pt1 | contig 31422 bp, 34 predicted proteins | sample S1TSphgellanicum_FD_89693 | JGI IMG/M metagenome (GOLD analysis project Ga0116227, IMG submission 89693) | Host-associated microbial communities from peat moss isolated from Minnesota, USA - S1T2_Fb - Sphagnum magellanicum MG | ecosystem: Host-associated > Plants > Peat moss > Unclassified... | reverse complement strand
TTCGAACCAGTTGTCAATTGTGAAACCTGGTGGAAACAGGGCCTCTTGCCCAATGAGCACATCATAACTTGTGGCATTGGTGACTAAACATCTGACATGTAAGCAAAGTTCCTAATTTGTACCTTCATTGAACTTAAGTGCAATCAAATCCGAGCTTTTCCTAAGTACCTCCTCTACGCTCCCACTAGCGGTGCGAATCTGCCACATAGATTTCCATAGTTTGGAGTCAAGCATGCCCATCTTTTTGGCGAATTGAACTCCAAGAATCACTAGTTGGGCACCTGTGTCAAGAAGTACCACTCTGGGTGTATGTCCTCCCACTTGGATTGCTGACCTAGTATTGTTGACAATGGCAACTCTGGTGGCAATGGAAGTTCTCTCACTAGGCACCACCTTCGGAAATGAGTGAGAGACTTTGTGGAGAGAATGGTTATCCACCACACCTTTGCTGAGTAATAAATCCACAAGTGAGGTGTTCTAAACTCCCTTCTAATATGTGAATGTAGAGTCAGAGGTAAGAAAGCCCACTAATTTAGTCATGTTAGTTATAGTGACCAAATTACGAACGCCATCTACAACATGTGAGCTAATCGAATGTCTCTCCAAGGTGTTGGATGGGACCTCTATAGCATGTGGATCAGGGATTGGTAGAGGACCTGATGTAGTGTTCAGGGTATCCTCTAAGATTGTAATTATGTCCCTGGTGCTTAACTTCAAATCTTGAAAACTAAACAATGGTACTCATAAGCTTTTGCGCCACTTCATGCATTTGAAGTTAGCATTCCATAAGCTGATCAGTGGAAAATTGTGTGTTTTCCTAATGTACATGTACTCCTGGGACACGAAAATTTGATGCTCTAACAGCTTGTGGTGTAGTAGTCTCCTCCCCCCTCACCAACAAGGTGCGTTTTTCTTCCATGTTGAGAGGACGAAAATATTGTGGCATGACTGCTCGAACTCCTCTAACCTTGGTAATAGGACTTGAACCAAATGTGAGTCCATCAGTCTGAATTACCTGCCTAGTGGCAGAAACTCTGGGTGCCACTTTAGCTTCTTGTGCCGCGACATAGGAAGGGCAAAAAGAAATAGCAAATTCTGGTGTGAGACTAGAATTGTGTGGAGTGGAAAGAACATACTCCCCAACCATAGCATCGTGTGGAAGGCCATAGAACGACCTAGGAGGTCCCTCTCATGATCCTGAACCTTGTACAAGTTGGGCATGATTAGCTGGTTGGGAGGACTTGCCTTTTAGATTAGCAAGTTGAGCCCTCAATGATTCGAGTTCATTTTATAAAGTCTGAACTTGAATTGCATGGGCTTGAAGCACCTCCCTCTTGTCAGCATTGTGTTCCTTCTTCTTAGCATTTTTGTTCGAATTACCCTTGGTGGGTAAAGCTTGAGTGGAAGGCTAAGGTGCCTTGGCTTTTGGTTGAGGGACAACGGAAGATGCTGGCAGATTTTGCTGTTGTAGTCGGAGTTGCTCCGCTCTGGGAACTTGGCAAAATAGACAAATTCCTGATGTCCCTCTTTCCCACAATAATCATAAAAGAGATCCTCGGAAGGAATGTTGCACTCACTAGCTTTGTGGGTAGGATTGCCACAGTAGTTGCAAGAAGGTAAGATGGGTGTAGCCAAGTGCACCGCTTTAGTCCTTGAAGAAGAATGTGATGATCTAGTTGGTGGAGTTGGTGTAGGTTGAAGCCTTGAATGTGATGGAGGCTTCATAATACTGGCCTCATAGTGTGCATGAGCCAGTTCCAGCTTTTCGAAAATGTTATACACATCAAGCAAAGTGTACGAGTCTCCAAATTCTGCAAAGACCCGTTGCAAAACCTGCGCGTGGAGTGTTGGAGTACCTTCCAACGAACAAAGATACCAATGGGTAGCTTCCAGGTCTGTGATGTTCTGGGTATCTTCTTTGAGTTTGAGAAGCCTCCTGTAGAGCATTTTGAGGGTTTCATCCTTCTACTAAAAGAAGGTGGCGAGTTGCAGAATTTTTTCAAAACTTTTGACTAGAAATTCCAGCTCAAGAATTTGAAAGAATTCCACCACTGGATCAGCAAAAGCTGGCGCATCAGTGGTGGGAGGAATGTTTGCGATAGCAGCAATGAATTGTTGAAGAGAAAGGTTTACTGAAGTAGGTACCGGGTCTAGATTATTCGGCACAGTCCCGTGATCTGTAATTGCAGCTTGCAATGCAGCTTGAGAGGCGGTGGCGATGGCTATGGTGTAAACTAGATTGGGAATGTGGGTGACACCCAAAATCCTAACACAATGTTGCTTGTAGACATCCAATGCCTCATAGTGCACGTAACGAACCAATTGTTTCAATGCAAATGCTTCGGTGTAATTAGCGCCATACTTGAGCTCCAATTCACAAACCACAGTTGAAAAAGTTGCCTTGAACTCCCTCAAAGAAATAGTACCTGGCCTTCCGCTGAACTTCTCAATCCTCCCAGACGAACTACTGACCTCCATGGTGTATATGGGTGTTGAGGTCACAGTTTGCAACGGGATATACGATGATGGTGTAAAAGTAGGTGCAACAACAGGCGTACCTCACTGATGAGCCCCTCCAAATGGACTCTAATGTACCATTGATGTAGTGTAACCTCAGCCTGAATTCCTGGTAGGAATTGTACTAGTAGACGATGGTGTTGTAAACACTTGATGGTATTGTCGTGAAGATCGTGAGCTTAAAGAAATCGGCTCAAAAGATTGTGTCTTACTCCATAGTTGATACCTGGGGTCCGGCTAAGCGGTAATGCTCTCATCATCCAAGGACATGGTGTTGTCCCATGCCCCAAAATTTTGTGATAGTACTCAACACTAACTAAAAAATTCTAACACAACGTACAGTTTGAAGAATATAGTGCATTGTTGGGAATGACCTGTGACACACAGAGATCGCACGGAGGTCAAACGAACGTCTAATAAACGTCAGACGAAGGTTAGACGGAAGTCAAACAGATGTTGGATGAAAAGGCAGGACGGCAAAACAAATAGTACGTAGGACGTTAGGGCGCAGGACGCATGACCGTAGGATGCAAGACGCAAGGTGCAGGACGTAGGGCGCAAGGCGTAGGACGCAAGACGTAGGGCATAGGACAACAACGCGTAGGATGAAAGTCTGACGAACGTCGAACGTAAGTCCCTGTATGGACGGAAGTTCAACGAACGAAACTTGAACGAATCGTTCGACAAGAGTCCAACGAAAGTCGAACGAACCAAGGTCGCAGCAATGGCAACGTTGTCACTTGCAACGCTACAACAATAATGGCACCGTAACGCACAACGTTGCTATTGCTACGACGCTGCTGGAATTCGCAACAATGTTGCTACTACAACTTGTTGCGGCGCTACTACAGCTCGCCACGACGTTGTGTAACGCTGCTGGAGCTCGCAGCGATGGCGTTGTTATGCACCGCTACTGCAGCTCACTGTAGCACTGTGCAACGTTACTGGAGCTCGCAGCGATGGCACTGTTACAATTCACTGCGACGCTGTGCAACATTGCTAGAGTTCGCTACGGCCCTGTGCAGCGCTATTGGAGTTCACAACGATGGCACTGTGTAGCGTTGGTGGAGCTCGCAACAATGGCACTGGTGCAGCAACTTGTTGCGGCATTACTACAGCTCGCAATGTTGCGGCTCGTAACGTTACATCGTTGCAACGTGCTGCTGCAGCTTGTAATGCTGCAATGTTGTGGTGCTATGGCGCTGCAACGCACTACTACGTGCTATACACACTGTGGCACTGCAGTTCGCGTCGCGGGAACGTGGCAACGATGGCAGGCAGTGCTTAGCTGCTCTGCATCAATGGCGACCGCTGCCGCCGAAATTTTTTTTTATTATTTTTTTTAACTTCTTAGCCGCCACAAGAGAAAGAAAGAACAAGAAAGGGAAGGGGAGCTTTGAAACTTGTTCAAAGATCTCAACTTTGTTGGTTGGCAGGAATGTAACACATAAGTTGCCTCCAGTACCAACGCAAGCTCCCTCAGGTAGCAGCAATATCAACACCTTCCGGCAACAAGAGCACCAACACTAACAACAACAACAATAACTCAGGAACTTACAAGCAAAAGAAATCTATGGCTTTCAACATGAAACATAGAAAGTGAAGTTTTCCTAGAATTAAATTGCAAAGAAAGAAGGAAATGAAATGTATGTAGACGATGGCCGTGCAATGGCCGCCGTGAGCATCTAGAAATCCTAGCTTATTATGGAGGAAACTCTTAACAAAGGAATTCTAAAGAAACTAAAAGGAGAAAGAAAGGTTTAGGCCTTTTATATCGTCGCCAACAAACTGAAACCCTAAGTACCTAATAGCGTACAATCGCCTAAGACCATACATTAACCCTAAAAGCGCACATGGGCATGCCCATAACTGGCCATCATGTATGAAGCCATGTACGGGCATGACATAGTCTTGCTGAAACTAGTTGTTAAAGATCGCAACACTACTTCATCACCAACAACTTTCATGTGATGATACCATGCATTAATGAAAATGTTAAACAAAAAAAAAGGTGTTTTACTTGATTTTTTCTTTATCAACTATCCAATACTTCATATAAGAACTTGGATGTTACAAAAACCAAAAACAATCAACAAGTAAACAATAGAATTCTTGCAAAACAAAAGATTTACTAATGGGAACAAATAATGAAAAGCCAAAAATCAATAAGGAAAAAATTAGGTTTAGGTTTTTAGATTAAAGTCCCATATCATAACAACTACAACATAAAAGATTGTTGCACACCATATACAACCCATAGAACTTGAAAAAAAATGCAAAAGAAAAAATTATTGTTCTTTATGTGGAAAACACCCTACTAGATTTTCCGAACACAAAAACAACAAAGGTAGAAAAAAAATCAAGAAAAAAAAGAAAAAAAATTGAAACCCTTACATAGTTTGAGTGTCTAAGAAAATTCCATAACAACCTAAACCCTGAAACAAAAGTGAAAAAACAAACAGAACAATCAAATTGAAAACATCCAAAAATGTAAAAGTTACTTGCTTTGGTGGATACAATGTGCCATCCTTTTTTGCAACTTGCAAAATGAAAGAAGAAAGCCAAAATCCTTAATAGAAGATTCATCCTTTGAAAGATCAATAATTGATTTTGTTGTATCAAAACCACGAAAAATTCTCCATTCATCAAACGCATTTTTCACCCAAAGTTCAACATGTTTGTTGATTCTTTGACCACCTTTATTAACATTTTCAACTTCCTTTTCATTAAGATCCAAAAAGCAACTCTTCGAAACATCCCTAATAAAAGACTTAAGGTCTATCCCCTCTCCAGGTTTAGATCTAAAAACCATGAGATCACAACTATTGGAAACAACAATCAACTTAGAATTAGAAAAAGAAACAGAAACATCAGTTGTAAGAGACAACACATAGTCATATGCACATGAAGCAATAACAAAAGTATGACACAGAACAAACCCTAATGTAAAAGACATAACAACAATTGTAGCAAGATGAACAATAGGATCCAATGAAGAATATGGACTCACAAAAATGCAGAACTCTTCAACATTTAGATAGATGTAGGGATTATAAAAAGATCAAACAAGTTAGGATTACATTCAAGAGGAGGTGTAACTCAAGAAATTCACTAACAAAAGAAAAACCAATGAACAACCCATCATTTCCAAAACAGTCAACAAAAATGTCAGGCCCATCAATAGACCAAATTAAATTGCTAGCACCAAAAGTGGAACTAGAAGAAAAGCTTATAGGAGGACCACTAGACATTGTAGAAAACCAAGAAAACATAAATGAAATGAACCAAAAAAACAAACAAAAATTTGACAAAACCTGCAAACAACACAAAGAAAAAAAGAAAAAATGACATATTGCACAACATAAACAAGAAAACAAAAAAAATAGTGAAACATATCAAAAATGATGTCATCGCTAATAGCCATGGCATAGAATAATTGATAATGCAAGAGCAATAATGTAGAAGAAGCTGCACTTCAATAGAAGCCATGGAGATTGCAATAAAGCTCAAACACCTCAAGACCTGTGTACAAGTTTGCTTTCGACTAAAGCAGGAGGTGGGACTAGCTTTTGGCAAAAGCAAAAAAAAAATGATAGCAATGAAAGTTTTGCTTTTGACAATAAAAGCGAGATGCATGACTACCAGAAGATGATGGCCAAAAAAAATCAAACAACACTTTCTATAGGTGAAGCTCCTAGTAGAATACAACAATGAAGCAAACCTTATCACACCAAAAAACATGATCAACACAAGATCAACAATAGTAACTATAGTTTGATGAAACCTAATCACACCAAAAAAACTAGAACAATTAGTGATGAAACAATAGTCACAACCCGATGAAACAAAACAAAAAAAGAAAGAAATAAAAACAACCTAAATCAATGAAGCAAAAAAGGAAAGAAAAGGACTTAGTTGCGCTTGCTAAAGCAAGTGCAACTAAACAACACCACCAAAAGAAAGAAAGTTGAATGTTAAAATATCAACAATAAACTAAAGTTGATTATAGCCAATAGGGGGGAAATTGAACTAGATTTTATCATTCTTTTTCCATTTAAGTCTGGGGCATAAAAAAAGAAGGTGAGAATTTAGATTATCATTAAGCTAAATAGTAAGCCCCTTGTGGGCAAATTTTTTGAAAATGGAAATTACATCATCCACATGGCAATTCAAAACGTGTCTGTACAAACTAGTAGTAGAACAACATGGGACATCAATGTGCCAATTCTTTGAAACTCCCTGGTAAAATTTCAAAACCACCCAAGTAGGCAAAGAAATGAAGGAAAAAATTTCAATATCAACCTTTCACAATTGAGAATAATCCTAAATAAAGAAAATTTTCATACAAAAATAACCAATCTTCAAATTAAGTCCGGATGAAGAGGTGAGTTGATAAATCAATTGAAACAATGCTTCTTCTTTTTTTTAAGTGGAAAGAACATCCAACTTCTTGATAAATTTCTCAAAACCAACATTAAATGCCTACAATGTAGTTTAATCATCAATAATCTTCAACCAATGACATCTTGGATCAATCAAAATAATTGAATATAATTGCCGGAACTATATCTAATTCAATAACATGTTGATTCTACTTTTGTTGAATCAACTTATTGATACTTTTGATCAATGATTGAATGCATTACAACCAAAAATTAATTAATTAATTAAAAGTAATGGACGACAATTAACAACCAAAACCATAGAATCAACACACACACACACACACACCCCTTAAATTTAAGGTTTAAGGTTAAAATTTTGAAAAATAAAACAAAGGAAAAAAAAAATTGAAAAAACTAGATCAATATACTTACTTGGTTAGAGGGTAGATGCTTTGATCTTTTTTCACAACTTGAAGAATAAAAAATGACAAAGTGTCATAAGCCCCATAAAATAATCTTCATTTTCAGATAGATTTGTTATGGTTCTTTTAGTTTTATAAATTCGCCACCCAAAAAACAATAATTCGCTGATTCACATAATATTGAGGTCTCATTCGAGGTCTTGATATATGGGTACATATATGGGCTCAAATGGGCTAAGGTTGATTAGGGGGATTTTTGGAAAACTTCCGACCGAATTGGATTTTTTCCACCGTCGATTCGAAAACGATGGTCTGTTTGAGGCCGTTAATGGACGGAATGTATGCCGTTGAATTGGGCACGGCTGAGATCAATCCCCCCGAATATCGTCTCGGTGCATTTTGGCCGCAGATCACGGCGTTGAGGCGTTTCTCCCCGTCTTGTATTCTTGACAGCGCTTCTGTTTTTCGAAACATGCGGACGATGCGTTTTTTTTGCTTGTGCGTTTTTCTTCGCGTCAAGAAGAACAGATTTTGCAGTTTGTGTGCAATTCCTTGCAGTGGAGTGAAAGAAATTACGCTCGACATCATTTCCAGAAGGATCGATTGCGTATGTACGCGATCGCGCACACTCGACTTATTATTGTCATCAAAAAATTCGGTACTCAAAGGATCAACAGGTAAGCGCTAGATTTTGCAAAGAAAATTTGAGATAATGGAAGTAGCCGCTGCTCCACCAGCACCAGCAGCAGTTCATGAGCTTGATGAGGAGCTGCATGTGCCGGCGGCGCTGACAGCGAGATTGCTGCTTCTAGCGGATCATCCGGCAGCAATAGCTGCCGGATTGATGGTAGGGATTCGTGATCATCCAGCTTTGCATCAGGAGAAGAATAATCATTTTCCGCCGTCTGCAGTTGAAAGCGTGATTTTCAGCGACATCGCTGATCGGGAAACGAGTTTGAGATCTGCCGCGCCGCGGCTCATTTCCAGGGACTTCCACCCACTCGACTTTACGGCACTGCATCATGACGAACTAGAGTTGCTCATGTCGGGAAGCTCATGCAGCAGCTCTCGTAGTACTACTCCTCGTGTGCAGCAGACGACGCAATATACTAATCGTCCGACAGCAGCTATCAAGCACAGAATCGTTACCATCTCGGTCTCCTTCTGCGTCGTCTTGATCTTCTACTTCGGATTTGTAAACTTCGCTGTCCTTCAAAGCTTCATCCACCGTTTTCAGGGGGCGATGCAGATCACGCCGGCTGTCGCTGCCGGTTTATATGACAATATGCCGGCATTTGTGGATTATGAAGCAGCTGAGAAGCAATTCCAGCTTCCTACAAGCAACGGAAGTAAGCCTATTGACGTCCAGCTGCCACCGAAGGGAGGAGCATATGAAGGAGATTCTGCGAGCTCGGTAATTAGGAGAAAGGCCGTGCTCACGCAGCTAAGGCCACCGGTAGGCGTGCTCAATTATTCTCTTCTCATGACTTGTTGACATGAACCCCTTGCAATATCTTGACAGCAATGCGGATTGCCATCATCAGATCGTGACAGATACATTAGAACTACGTAGTAGTCCGTTACTGATCTTCTCCGCAGATATCTAAAGCATGCAGGATTTTTGCAATATAGTGATATATACAACCTTGAATCTTGCAGAGTCTGAGGGACTCTCATCATTATCCTGCATGTATCTTGTATATGCAGGCAGGTTTGCAGCAGGTTCCAGCTTTGAAGTTGAAGGAAACTGCCCCGGATATGGCGACTGGTGCCATTCAGGCCATTGAAGATCGCGTCTATTATGCTCAACGCGAATCCGGCGAGCTCCTGGACGAAGTGTACCACGACCTCAACGGATTCAAGAAGTAACCATGATCCATCAGAATCTTTGACCTGCTATGATTTGTATTATTGTCTATTCTTGAAGACCAAAATGTTCAAAATCCTAATTCAAAGGCACAGCAGTCGTACCATCTTGCATCCCTAAGCGCGTTTTCATTGTGAAGAAACGATGACCAAAATATTTGCAGGAGCTATGAGATCATGAAGCAGAATTTTCGGATCTTCGTGTACAAGGAAGGGTTCAAACCGCTGGTGCATGCTGCCAAGACAACGGGAACGTATGCGTCCGAGGGGCTTTTCCTGGAGCGGATGGAGAATGAGCAGAATGGGTTTACTGTGTCTGATCCCGCACTAGCCACCATGTTCTTCTTACCTTATAGCGTGCGCCAGATGGTGGAGTACCTTCAAGACCCACATGCACGGAGCATGCGGACGGTTCAAATCTACGTTTCAAATTATGTTGAAGCTATTGCTGCCAAGTACCCATTCTGGAACCGTACTCGCGGGAGAGACCACTTTTTTGCATCTTGTCACGATTGGGTACGCTTTCTGAAATACTTAGTGCAGTTAATGCTTATTTCTGAACAGAAACTGAATTTACTGTTTTGTAGCTTGGAAGAGCAATGCAGTTGACGACTCGTGATTATCGTTCATTCGGTACAGGCACCCTCTTCGACAAAAAATCATAAGGAGCTTCATGCAAATGCTATGAAGGTGGTGTGCCACGCGGATGTGACCCACCACTTCAAGGTTCACAAGGATGTCTCACTTCCGCAGACCCTGGTTCGTGGGCATCTACCACACTTAGGGCTGCCAAAAATCCTGGATCATGCGCCACGACCATTCCTTGCCTTCTTCGCGGGGCAGATGCACGGTCCTGTGCGGCCAGTCCTTGTGAAGTTCTGGACTGGTAAAGACCCACTGATGAGGATTTACGAGGTGCTGCCAAAATCTGTGGCTATGAACATGTCATACACCCAGCACATGCAATCCAGCAAGTTCTGCCTCTGTGTCAAGGGCTTCGAAGTGAACAGCCCACGACTTGTGGAATCCATTCTGAATGGGTGTGTCCCCGTGATCATATCCGACAACTTTGTGCTGCCATTCAGCAATGTACTGGACTGGAACAAATTCTCCATCACAGTGCTTGAAAAAGATATACCCAATTTGAAGAAAATCTTGAGCGCGGTTCCAAACGCAACATACCACGCTATGCAGGGACGACTGAAGCACGTGAGAAGGCACTTTGTATGGCTCGACCCATTGTCGAATGCGTTGGAGAATTACGATATTTTCCACATGATTCTTCACTCTATCTGGACAGAGAGACCCAAAACACTGCAGAAGATGGAGGCCCGGGCGTACCGAAATGAAGTCTCTCATGATCAGGTCAGCCCTAATAACTCGATCAATTTCGAGATGAATATACCTTCACTGTAGTGCTTCTCTTCTGACCAACAGAGTACTTACTACAGCTAGGAATTCGATGCAGGCAGCAGCAGCCAGCTAGGTACTCATTTGATCATCTAATAAGTATCCATGTGGGATTCTGCCTTGTTGGTGCAATTGATTTGACCCCAAGACTCTCCTACGGTCGTGTAGATTCTACTGAACGGTGTAGAGGATTATATGAAGGGCATGCTCCCATGTGGGATTATGCCTTGTTGGGTGCAATTGATTTGACCCCAAGACTCACCTATAGTAGTGTAGATTATAGTGAAACTGTGTAGATTATTATATGAAGGGATGCTCAAGTAGGTGGTGCTCTAAGCGGTGCTCTGTTTTTAACTTTTCTCTTTTCCTTGGCTTTGATTGAAGCCCACAGTTGTTAGGCCTCAAATATGTATATTCATTCTGTAAATATGTGAGTCTTGAACTAAGTTAAATTAGTCCAAAGTTTCTCACACCTTCATTTTTGTGCAGAAGCTGAGTTCATTTGAAATGCACACAATTGCTGTGTGTCAGTCAGTCAGTATGGCTGCTTTGATTGCTGCTGAACTATTTTATCAGCTGCAATGCTTTTCCTTGTGTCAAATGAATTTAGCCATCCCTCTCTCCTTTGGTGGAGAACTGGACTTGATTGTGGAACTTTCTGCATAGGCTCCTTCCTTCAATCCTTGTAAATATAAATGACACGTTTCCTGTTCTTGTGAAAAGAAAAAAGTGATGGTACTCAACACCAGTGTTATTAGAAAATGCATCAAGCCCCTCCGGGTATGAGGGCGGTTATTAGGGTTGGTAATAGCGATTGCCTTACATCTGATACGTAATCACAGTTATCAAACAAAAATAAAAATACCCGGTTCCTCATATATAACGGTGGTTCTTGAATTCTTTTTTTAAAAAGTCAAATGACCTCTCAGAAAACCATCAGTTCTTCCCTGAAACCGGGTGATTCTTTCAGGGTATTAAAATAACCGGAACTAATGATTCTGAGTCTGATTTTTTTTTCAAACATTTAGAACTGGTGCTTGTTTGATTCTAATTTTTCAAATGCTGGAACCAGCAGTTCTTCAATTCTGATTTTTCAAATGCCTGTTAGGGTAGACTGGCCCATCACCGCTCATATGCTTATGATCGAACATTTATTTATATCTTCATCATATGTGCTTCATTTTGAGTAATTTAAAATATTATGGGAGTGCTACCTCAAGCTCTGAAAATCATTTTTGAAATGCAAAGGAAAGAAATATTAAAAATAACAAGAAAAAAATAAACTTTTCCAACCTACTACATGCATTTTATTTTATTTTTCTTCTCTTTGAACCTCTCTTATTTTCAAATCTCATAACTTTCTTATTTTTTATTCATTTTAAATGATTTAGAGTGCTATAGGAACGCCAACTGAAGTTTTACAAATTATCTTAAAACTCTAATAACAACATAACAACATACAAAGAATTTTTGGAGTGTTCAAAAGTTAACCTTTGTAGTGTTTAATGGTTTGTTTTTTTAATTTTTTACCGCTTTGCTTTGAGGGTCACAACTTTTTCATTTTTAATTTGTTTTCGACAATTGTTAGTGTGTCAGATGCACCCAAGAGAAGGGGTTCAAGTTTTGTTTGAACACCAGAAACAGTGGAGCCCTCCCCTTGAATCCGGCCTGCCCTGGGTGCTTAAGTGTTTGATCACCAATCAGTCTACCATAGCAGTGGTTATTAAAAATTCAAAGAACCGTGTCACACTGTGCAACACCCACAAAAGAGAACAAAAAAAAGAGCCAACAAAGTGGTTCTTAAAAGTTTCCAGTCATGGTACTCAACAGGCCGAGAAAAAACAACCAAAAAGAAGAGCCAAAAAAGTGGTCTTTAAAAAGTTTCCTAATCCTAATTTCAACTGTGCACATGTCGCACAACTAATGCACCACTTGTTCGAACTCGCCAAGTACCACACCCCCACAGGACAAGAGTCATTTTACCACATGTCCAAATTCAACTGCGGCACGTATACAATTATCTAACACCACCAACAATGCCACTCGGTCGTAAGATTGGAATACAGTAAAGATTTGTACAACAACAAATCCTTCAAATAGTATAATACAATAATGTACATATACTTTTCCTTGCTGGAAATACGAGTTGTCTTTCATCGTATTTTTTGCGCAGTTACGATTTTTGCACATATTTGAAAAACAGACTGAAATCTCTTTTGTACAGTTATAGTACTCTACAAAATATATGTATATATAGAAAGAGAGTGTGTGTATATATAATCTTGATATATATCATACGGTATTCTACCTTCTATATTGAAACGGTGAATTCGTATGTACGTATTCGTGTAGCGAGTTCCTGTTGAAGATATTTTCCTCCTTTGCTGAGTGCGCATGCATCTTGCGGACGCTACTCGACGACGGGGCGAAAATCTGCAGAACAAATTATTTTTTACTATAACTGGCGAAAGCTCAAGAAGATGTTGTGGGGCTTATGATCTGCGATCTTCGTTCAGAAATCGGCTTCAGTCTTTTGCTTTCATTTGAATGACCCATTTGCAATTGTTTCGTGAATTTGGGGGTGACGGTCGTGTGCTGTATGTTCCTCTCTCGCTTGCACGGCAGTTGTTTGATGCTGGACTCCTTGGTTTGATTCTTCGTGACAGAAATCGTCAAGCCTTGTGCTAGTAGTTCTTCAATGACAAAAAAAACAGTGTAGCAATTTCTCTACTTTAGCCCACTGATCTGAGAATGTTTTTGTTGTTTGTTTTTGAGCGGATTTTTGGTGGAAGAAGATTCAGCAGCAGCTCATCGCCATTCGTCTTCGTGTAAATGGACCCATAAGTCTAGTGGAGGTTTTGATTTCTGGGTGTGTAGCTGCAGGAGTGGTTTTTGTTTGTTTGTTGTTACCACGGATTGAGGACTGACGAAGAACCCATCCAAGCAATTCGACATCGTGTACTCATTTTAGGGTTTCGATCTGGTGTTGAATCTTGAGCACACTGGGGAAGCGTTGCAGGAGCGGTTTTGTTTGTTGTTATCCCACTTGAAGGACTGAAGAAACCATCCAAGAAATTCAACATTGTGTACCGATTTTAGGGTTTCCATCTGCCGTTGGATCTTGAGCACACTGGGGAGGCTTCGCTGACAGTCTAGAACTGCAGTGCACACAGAGGGCAGGGAACTTCAGCAGCTTGTTTTTGGGGAAGGAGGAGGAAAGTAGCTACGAGCTTGTCAAGGAATGAATATGATACCCGTTGTTCTGAGGTCTTCTTCTCTGCTGTTGCTGCGATTGTGGCTCTGAGAGTGCAATATTTGTGTTTGGGTTGGTAGTTTTCTAGTTGCCTTTTGAGTCCCTGCACAGTTGGAACCATGGGAGTTGATATACCTGGAGATATTATGCCTCCGATTCTGCGATGCTACTTTCTGTTGAATGTTCTTCCTAGAACGTAGGTTTCCTAGACTAGTGCAACTGTGAACGGTTGGTCGGTGCTGCTGAAATTGGGTCTTGAAGCTGCTCTTGAGGGGCCTTGGATTCTGTGTGGTTTCGTAGATTACAAGATTTGAGATTCCTTTTTACAATTCATATACGTGATCGTCCTTGGATAGATAAACACACATATGCCTTGATCGAGTCTGAAGCGGCAAGGCTTGCTATTGCATTAGACTTGGGAGTTTGACTCTAGTACACCAGGACTCCAGCAGTTGCTGAGATCAATGGATGCATGTCTGTGGAGCAATCTGCCAGAGATTGCATTGGAGCTGGTGTTTGCTCGGCTACCTCTCAAGGACATTGTTCGCCTCCAAACTCTGAATACCCATTGGAAGGTGTGTATCCGCAGCTCTTTCTTCCAGCAAAACTTTGAAGAAGTTTCCTCAGCAAGGTTTGGTCTTCTCACGCAGTTGATCAAGGGACCTCGTTCCCTTTGTTGGGATTTCCATGTTTTTGACACCCCAGCTGCTGAATGGCATCACTTCCCACTCTCAGCACTGGGCCCTATCTCAACAGGGGTTTACCCCATTGCAACAGCTGGAGGTTTAGTGTGCTTGAGTAACATATATGGAGAACGAGTTTTTGTGGTGAATCCTGTAACCAATGCTTGCAGAAAACTCCCCCAAGATGTTTCCAACTGTGGGAAGTACCAGTTCCTGACCATGGCTTTGATGGAGATCACTCACAGTAGCACAAAGCATTACACTCTCACACTTGCCCTAACTCGGAAGCCATGGCCAGAAGGCTCCAACTTGACTTCACTTCTGTGTGAGCAGCAGGTGAATGCATCCCATTTCAGCTTTGCTGTTTATGATTCAGGAACTGATTGTTGGAGCAGTAGGGACAAGCTGACTCCTGGTCTACTGGACAACAAATCCTTCAGACTCTTTCCTAGTGGAGCAGCTGTGATGGCAGCAATTGATGGTGCAGGGAACCAAGTGTTTCGCCTTATTCCAAAGCCACTCAACATTGCCCCAAAAGCAGATTGGATGGAGGCTCCAAATGACTCAAATTCTCAGGGTCTGGCATACGGTGTCAAATTCAGTTGGTTACCACAATCAGTTGACATATACAAGCTTCCAAGTGCAGGGCAGCTGGACTGGAAGAAGGTATCCTCTGTTCCAGGTCCATTCAACAAGTTGTTGCAGGAATGTAAATGTTTTGTGGTCGGTAATGAGAAAGTCCTTCTCCTTGTGAAATGCCGTGCTACTGCACCACTCTTCTACAACAAATTCCCAGTTTCAATGTGTGATTTAGCCACTTGTACATGGCAAGAACTGCCATCAATACTCCCAGCAGGTGCACAAACCAGCAATCTGGAGACAGAAGGGATCAACATGGCAGGCTTGGCAGGATGTGCATTTGAGGTCAAGTTTGATGCAGTCCCATGATCAATTACTTTGCTGCTGAAAGTAGCCATCTGGGGATTGTCTACTTTGCAAACTACATTCATACTGAATGACTCTGTCTTCTTCAATGATGGAGCCACCTTGTAAATTACTTCCTTCAGGTTCTTTTCACACAGAAGAATTGAACAGATGTTCATAATCTTTGAACTACATTTAAAAGCTGCAATTCATACAGTACTTTGAATGTGTGAGAAGATGAGCTTTAACTTGTAACCAATTTTGTTTTATGAATTTTGATGCAGGAGCATTAGTTTTCAAATTGTGAATATATGGGTTGTGAAATTGTGCTTCGGTTATTAAACTCTGATCAGTGCAAAACTTGAGACTTCACTTCAGAGCAAACCTTAAGTGCAGCTATTGACAACAACATCCAAATTATTCACAGTAATCTTGTTAAGCTTAAAAGGAGCTTCAGATCAACTGTAGTAACAAGATGCACTTCTACCCACCATGACTGCAGCTTCTGTCTCCGTCGTGATTTTAAATCCTGTTTTACTGAAACGTTGTAATCATGTGCAAATGTTTGAGGAAAGTCAGCAGCTTCACCTTCAAACCAGTTAATCTGATGTGCTAAAACAAAGTTTATGGTGTAGATGATGCAAATGCTTTTACTCCTTTACTGGCTTCCAAAGCCCTTCATGTCAGAAGCAGCCTGATAACAGACAGAAAGGCACCCAAGCAACCATCAAAACTCAGGTGTCCAAAAAGGGAGCCTGAAAATGAACCAGGAATAAATGTATATGATTTCCTTGGCATAAATAATGGGGAGTGCTAGTTTCTGTCATTTTCTTTTGTGCAACTCTCTGGTAGTAGCCATTGGAAAGGATATATTGCAGTTATTGAGCCTAATCCTATGTCAACCACTAGGTTGTGTCAACATTCAGGTCCTATTCCATTCCCCAATATGTTAAGTTCCACAGAGAAAATTAATGAAAAGAAGGCTGAGAGTGACAGAGAGAAGCAAGTTCCCAATGACACTACTGATTCTCACTTGCACAGTATGTAGTTGTTAAACAATCTGCTGTCGTCAAGGGACATTCTGTTTGGCCATGAGAAGTTTGTAGTCACTCTGATTTGAAGGGCAGATTTGCATGTGTGTTGCTGGAACTTAGCAAGCAGTTGTGCCAGCATGTTTCAGCCTCTCCATGAGTATGCCAAAGAGAGTTAGAACAAAGATGCTTTGATGATGAATAAGCTGAATGGGTCATGTGGTTGCTGCCTAAAGGTGCAGACAAGTTAATAGCACAACTGGATGGGAAGGCAAAGAATGAAGACCACATGGAGGACATTGGAACAGAGCCCTGGCATTTGCACAGGGATTCGAACCCAAGAATCATCAACCAGAATTCAAAACTGTTCTAAGATCTTGTCTGTATTCACCTTCCCACAAGTTGATTGAATTTGGGTTAGTTGAAGCAGCTACCAATGGAGGAGGAAAAAGGCAGCTCATTTCAACCTGAGTGATAGGAGCTTTTGGGCAATCTTATCTTTCTTTTGTCTTTGATTGAAAGAGAAACAATTCTTCTGGTCTTACTGTTCTAGAAATGCATTCCATTGTTGACATGGGTTGCTGTATTGTTGGACAGGTATATGGCATCCAAAACTGCATGACAGGGCATCTTCTATTGGAAGATTTAGAGTTCTTGTGTTGTATACTTGAGCTTCTTTCAGGGTTACAGCCTGTTGACATCTCTGAACCGCATAGTCAAGAAAATTACATTACAAAGGCATCCTCAGCAGCAGCATCTGGTTAGAAGAGCTAGTAGATCCTGACCTCCACAATGATTTCCCTTTAAATTATTATTGAAGGGTAGCTGATATACTTCTTGTGTGTGGAAACTAGAAGTGTCACATTGGCCTCACATAGGTGGAACTGTGCAAGAATGTGGAGTGTCATTCAAGAACTAGAATCCGTATGTCCCATCATAGTTCTGAAAATGACTCAGAATTTCTTCGCCCTCACAACTGGTGGTCGGTTGCTCTGTCAGCCTCAGCTGTGTTGCATGATTTTGCAGACCTGTCAGGTGGTCCTCACATTGTTTTGTTTTGGCCATCATAGTACCTCACTCACCAGCCAGACTTCCATCAAGAAGAAGCCACCAACACTCGGTACATAAAGCATGGAGCGAAACCCTTGTTCTACTTCTCACTCCCCCTATATTTCAAGTTGCATGCTTAATGATTGAGGTACAAAACATCGCAGGGGCTTCTCTGTCAGAATGAATATGCATGAATACAATGCACAGCAGTATGCACATGATTCAGTTACCATGCTACACTAATGTCCCATTTTCCAAACATGCCTTCTCACTTACTCTTGATTGGTAGCCAAAATTCAAGACCTGGGAAGAGAATGCTTGGACCATCTGCAGCAAAACTGTCTATGTGAAATACAGTCTTTGTCCTATGACCATTCAGTATCCACTATTAATTTTTCCCACTGTTTTGATGCAAACTGAACAAAATTTCTTACTGGCACAAGTCATCTTCCCAAGCCTGCCATATGTTGTCTACATATTCTTCCCTTTTTAGTTTCCAAGCCATGTTATTGAGTTATGGCCTAATGACTTTCAAAAGATGGTTTCCAAATAGACTACTTAGTCTTCTTTGGGGTGTAGCTGGTCCAGATTCTATGGGTACGTTATGCAGTTGAGAATCCTGCCTCCAATGCCCATTACACCAAACTACCCATTGTGCAAAAATTGCTGCTGATGTTAATTCACCTATATGTAAAAGCTAAGTTGTTTTTTGGGTCTGAGTATGTTCTCAGACCAGGTGTGAGAACCTGGTGACAATCTAACCTGACAAGATTACATCCGATATTGTCCATAAGAGTTGAATACAGTATGAATTTAAATGGTCTCATATGACTTTGCCACTCATCCTTATGTATAAAATGTCCAGCTAACATCCATTAACTAATAACACATGATTTGACAAGCTTTCTATGAGTAAGACAGTGATGTATACAGCACTGAAAATTACTCGTTGGATTTCTGCAAGTCCATAAGAGAGTACATCTCTTATGGACTTGTAAGCAAAAATCTAGGGTTTCATTTCACTTCATCCTGGTAGACAAGCAGTCAAATCAAGCGAGACTTGCAGGGTTAGCCTTGGGTTCAGCATGAGCCAGAAGCATTCATACAGATTCCTGTCCAGTGTAAGAACCAGGGTTAGGGTTTGCAATTTCAAACCTGGCCAACTGAAATGGGATCAAATATCATAAGTGAGCTCACAGCTCAAAAGAATTCTATGGACAACCTTAGAGAGAGAGAGAGAGAGAGAGTCTAACCTAAATTCACTAGTTCGTTGCGGTAACAGGCATCATTGTGTCTCATTGCGAACCTAAAAAACACACAACCACAATTTAGGCACAGAATGGGCAAGGGTGAATGTTATGGAATCGTTGGATTAGAGTCTATTGGAGAGACTCTGAACAGGGAGGGGGTCCTTCTTACTGGACGCTGCACCTTACTGCAGCAGCTTCGAGAGTCTTGTTGGTTTCGAATCCGCCGAGTCTTCTTTGGCTATGGCCCTCCTTGGGAAACGACGAGCAATGAAGGAAATCCTCGGCCTCTTTAACTCCCAAACTAGTGACCGATGTGACGTCCTTGATCACGGCGATCTGGGCCAGAGTTTCGCACCTCGGTCCTAAAACATGGGTCGAATTTTGCAATCTTCTCGTCCTCAGTTGGAGCGGCCTCGGCAGGAGTAAACAACCAAGCTCCTCTTGCGACGTGTCAGTCAAAACGCTCCCTGGTTTTTCTCCAGAGTCCAGCTCTTGACCAATGTTGGGCGGTTACCAGGTGTAGTGGTCCAGAACCGCCGGATCTGATTTCTGGAACTGGTTCCGGAAGCGGACCTGGAACCGAACTTTTTATGAAATGGAATCGGAATCCCGGTTTCATCAAAACTAAAGAACTGTAAAACACCGCTCTCCGCATCCAAAGCGAGGTTCTCAATGGCGACAATCGCCGCTTGGCCACGTTGCTTCGTCCACTTCTTCCTACGTCACTGCTGCCCTTCCTGTAATCCAATCTCAACTTTTTGCGGCAGAATCCAAATTTCCCAATTTGGGAACGTGAAGCTGCAGCTCCCGGGCATTGGCTTCCGCCCAAAATCCTAGCTCGGGCAATGGGCAGGATCCGCATTTGCTTTTCAGAGCAGAAACTAAGGACGCGGAAGTATACGACCCCCATGCACGCGCTCATGCATTTGCTTTTCAGAGCAGAAACGAAGGACGTGGAAGTATATGACCCCCATGCGCGCGCGCCGTGCGACATCCGCAGTGGGGCGCGAGCGACAATGGGATAAGAGGACCTGAGATTGGGACCTGGCATCGTCCAGTGGGACCTGACATTGGCAGCTGAGATTGGGACCTTACATATAAGAGTGTTGAGCAGTTATTAAGAAAACAGCTACATGAGGTTATCTTCACTCCTAAAACGCCTATGAGGTTATCTAGGATTTTTCCTAGATATTTAAACGAGTCTGGATGGAATATGCTGTACCACAGAGGCAGCTTCAATACATGTCTGTCAAATTTTATCTTATTTTTTAATATTTCATTTCAAAAATAGAATATTCCATAATATTTCCCCAAAATTTTCATTTTCCTTCACAATAATTTGGTCTTTGAAAAATCAGTTGTTGAGAATTTCTACATTTTTTAAATTAATATAATTTGTGCAAAGTGGCCAAGGTACTACAATATATAAAGTGTTTTTGAGGAAAAAAAAGTTGGTTAATTGCACAAGAAGGAAATCTTTCCAATGGTGTGTTGAGCAAGCACATCCATGTGGATTAAATGGAAGATATTAAATCAACAACATGTCTTTATTGCTTATTTTCCTTGTTACCCCTTGGCCATATCCATCTTTTTCTCAAAAAACACAAATGATGCCCAAAACATATTTTGGGTTAATGTTATGCAAGGTTTGGGTTTGTAATGGACACCTAAGCTAGGTAGGTAGGTTGGCCATCTACCTAGTGTCCATTACAAATGAAAACATGCATCACATTATCAGACCCAGTGTGTGTTTAGGTAACATCAAGATGTGTATGGAAATCATCTTGGTTTAGCAAATGGGTAGTTAGGGGAAAATAAATAAATATTACTATTCACTAGAAGAAATTTGAAAATAATAATTCATTTTATGATTGGGTTTTAATCGTAATTGACAATTGCAACTACAAAATGTTTTAATCACTTTAGACAAATGTCATTAGACAACTCATTGCAAAAGACACCAAATGACATGGAAATTGCACTACTAGTCACAAAACCCTTACGACCACATTCCATTTCCTCATCCACTACCATGGATGAACGTAAATATGACCTAACCCATGTAGCCTACATGGAACATACCTTTGGAACTAAATTTGTAATTACATTATGGATAGTCACATGATGTTAAATGTCCTAATTACTTAGCCTAACCTACTTATCTATCTACTATGTTATTTAGGTAAAATAATAGGTAGGTGGGTAATAAGTCGCTACCTTAACCTAGTTAACCTCCTACATCTACCTACGTACCTAACTAGCCTACTAGGCAAGAAACCTACCTACTTCAACTTACTTAAGTAAAATAATAGGTAAATAGATAATATGTGTCTACCCTAACATAACTATTTTAACTTATTAGGTTACCTACCCTAGTTTAAACTAGCCCCTAGCTTTGCATGTATAAGGATTTTAACACTGAACTTCAACAAGGATAAATTAAATCTAGTTTAACAATTACACCACACCTTTATAAAGTGATAAACTTTGTCAATTTATTTATTCCAAAACTTACTACATACACTAAAATTTATAAATAGCTAAGAAAGTAGGTAATGTGTTTTTCAATTGTAAGTAGGTAAGGAGGTACATGGTGGCTAGGAGGCTTATCAAGCTATGTACACACCTACTTACTAACTTAGGTTGATGGCCTACCTAATTACTTACATACCTACCTAGGTAGATGGCCAACCTACCTACTTAGCTTAAGTGGATGTTTTACTTGCCTACTAACTACTTACCTACCTAAATTAATGGCCTACATTACCTAGGTTGACGCACCCCCAAGCTCCTTGATGGATTCAACCACAAGTCCAAAGAAAAAAACAACGAAAGGAGAGGGAATTGGAACATACTCCGTGGCTCATAGCACTTCGAGGGTAGAAAGGCATGTTGGAGTTCTAGGATGGGACTAGGAAGATTAACAAGCAAATCACTTACTCACACGAACATGCACAAACCAAACAATAGGTTAGTTAGTGTGTAACTAAAACACCTTTGGTGCACAAACGAACCACGAACAAACACAGATTCACAAGACTCACCACGGACCAAACTTGGGGGAAGCCACCACCTTCTCCCTTATAGTATACTTTATGCTTGGCCATAGGACCAACACCCAAATGTCATTTTGTCTCAAGACTCCCAAATGGGAATCTCGAAATTCTCAAAATTAGGACTCTCGCAAGTTTAGAGGCGCATAAATTTGTGTGAAAACCTTCAATTGAAGTGAGTTTTAAAGCAAATTCGTAGCTTTTGTAAAGAACTTTCCAACGATATGTTGCATGCCACTTGCACACAAGGAAATCAAAACGATTCTCAACTTTTAGTGGTCAAGAATCAAATTGACAATTTGACTCCCGGCCCTTTTTTTGACCATAACTTATGTTTTAATACCCAAATGAATCATGCAAACCCATTTTAGACATCTACATTTTAAGAACTTTACAATGATATAAAGAACTTTTCAATCCAATGAGTTTTGGCCCCTGCAATTGCCATTTGGAAATTCAAAAGTCCATTGGGACTCAACTCCCAAAGCGAAAGCTCATTTGGAAATGTGGAGGTTCATTCCCTCACACTCTCTTGCACTCCCAAGAGCATGAAATGTGACTCTTGGGCTCACTCTTGGCCCGCACCTTCGTAAGCCCTTGCCTTGGTCGCAAACCCAAGGCTAAGGTTATGACATAGGTTGTATAAACTTTAAAACTTTAATGATATAAAACATATATTGGATTTCAATATGTTTCTATTCATTACATTTATAAAAGTTTTGAACATGAATGTAATGATGATTATTTCTTTAATGAACTTTTTAATCAAAAACACTTTTGAAACAAGGTTTGGGTCCTTTTTCGGACGTAATTTTCAAAGGTATTTTCGATGATATTTTCATATTTTTTTTTTTTTTATTAAATAATAAAATTGAGTATTAGGAATAATTTAATTATGAGTTTTGAAGAGAAAGGCCATAAGAATTACAAATACAAATTTTTAACAATTCCAAATTTTTTTATTCCAATGAAAACTTAAGGCCATATATTTTTATGTATACACATGAGGAAAAAATTCTACAATAATTTTTTTTTAAAAGACCCAAAAATATTATTTGGCCAATTTTAATTCCTTCACCATTCCTTGAGGTGATCGATAATGGGTCCACCCAATCACACTTTCACCCATGTACTTACCAATGTTAATTAGATATATGGGAAAATTTGGATATGAATCCAATTAGTAGTTGGATTTTGCAGGTAACCATATCCAAAATCTATCTTTTTTTCTATATATGAGATTGTGCAAATCTAACAAAAGGAATTCAAATAATAACCAACTTCTATATATGTATTTTAAACATAACTACTACTATTCATATCCATATGTTAATGTTATTAAAGGTTCAAATATAGATAAAAAAGGCAATCATGCATATTTGGCAATTGGAGTTTAAAGCTAAAATATGGAGCTCACATTAAGGTTTTAGTTTATTTTTGTGTGTTTTTTTCTAAACAACAAATCATCTTCACTGTGTTTTGTCCATGTCATAAACTTTTTCATTAACAAAATGTCAATGCCTTTGCAATTTCTTGCTATGTTTGAAGTAGTTTTACATCTCAAGAGTCTTCAACTTGAAGTATGTTATTAAAAAAAAATTGAAGTTATATGCATTGTGGTTTTTGGTTTCTATGTTATGGTCTTCATTTTTCACTTTGTGTTTCTGTTTATGCACTTTTTGGATCATGTTTATGCATGTTTGGCTCATCAAGTGCTTTTACAACAACTTTTAGTGATCACAATCTTCCAACCTTCAAAATTTTGAATCTTTCAACTTTTGACAATCTCAATATTTCAATATAGCTTTTAGTGGAATTGACTTTGCAAGGTGAGTCTTCAATCTTCTCCTTTGAATTTTTTGTGCAAGTTTTTACTTTGTCATGTTTTTTTACTTTTTTTTCTTGGTTTTTTTTATTCTTTGTTGTTTTGTCAAAACAATTTGCAATTTACAAGATTCAAGTTTCCATGCGTGTTTACAATCTACCAATTATAGTTTCAAGTAAGCTTCCATGCACATACACTTGGGTTGTAATTTGTAAACTTGTTTTGCTTTTGCATTGTCTTGATTAGGTGCTACATCTATGCTTTATGACTAATGCAATGGCTAAACAAGATGTATGTTTAGTAATGTTTGTTGGTAGTGTTAATGGGGTTGAAGAAAATTGTGGAATGCCACTAATTTCTATTATGCATAGCAAGTTGCTATAACTCATTCTTTTACTACCAAAACTCATTTTACTACTGTAACATATTCTATTTAGGTTGAGGTTATGTAGCTTGTAATTATACAAGCGCAGGTTACAACTTGAAAGCCATATAATTATGAGTTCAATTTACTAAGGTTTTTCTTATGTCAATGATAACTTACCTATGGATATTGAAAACTCAAAAATGTTGTGATGTATTATTTGCAAAAACAAATATGCAAATGCTAATGATTTGTCCCAATGCTCTACTTTATGAAAAGAATTATCAAATACATCAAGCTTAATGGGATCATTCCTATGAAGACTTACATTGAATATGTACTTCAAGGTTGGTTGTTCAAAGAAAGTTTGTCACTGTTGAAAAAACTACTAATTAAACAAATCATATTTAATAACTGGGGAAAAAGTGAGCCAGGCCAATTAAGTGGGTGTAAATTTTTTAAGGTGTACCAAAATCTTGTCACAACATCACCCTTTTCTATCTTTTTTACCTATTCATTTTTACCATGTAAAGACACATTTATGGTTGATTAAGATGGAATCTAGAATTATAATAATCTAAAATATTGTCCTTTTGAAATTTTTGACAACTTTTGACTCATTATTTTTATGGGGATCAAAATATAAGGTAAAAAAAGATTAGGCCCTTTTCGCCCTATGTGGTACACCTTAATGGATTTTCATCCAAGTGTGCAATCAAAGAGTTTTTTGGTGCCACAAATCCTTACAAAAAAATTAATGAAACACAACATTTTCTTGAAATTTTGGTGTTGTATATTTGTAAGGGGTATAATGCCCTTTCCACTTGTGAAAATATTTGGCTATGAAGGTTGGTCTTATGACAATGTTTTTCATGTCATTTTTCCTTCTTGTTTTGCTTTGGTGGAAGCGGTGTTTCCTGCAATGGTCACAAAAACCATGAAATTGCATGTGTTCCCACATCTTATTGAAGTAACAACTACGTTTGTGGAAACATTGATCTTTAAATGTCCAAAGGCGATGTGGAGACATTTGCCCTAATAATTAATTATTTGAATGATTTTTGGGTCTCAATGCATGTTATTATTAGTTTATTTGAAATTCATGAAACCAAAAGACTTTCCATGTAAATAATTGCATATTTTACTTGAAAAGTGTGATTTGATGCATCGTGTGATTACCTTGGTGAAAGATGAAAGCAATAACTTGATGTTTATGGCAATAGCATTACATTCCATTATTGGTTATCACCTTTTCAATTTTGAGTGGATTTATGAAAGTACATGTTTTGGTCACATTATGTCCAAAGCCTACCAATATGCTACAAACGATGAGAAGGTGATTGCAAGTTTGAAACATGGCAATGTGAAGGCTACCCAAGGCAATATACAAAAAACAATCACATGGACAAAAAAATTAGGAAAAGGAAGGTAGGAATTGAAAAGGCATGTGTTGAAAGGGGGTTACAACCTAGCAACTCAAGACCCCAATGAAGACTATATTTGCAAGTAAGGTGATTATGTTTGAAAAACATTAGAAATCGAAAAAATCATTATCTTGTGTGATGGGCGACAAAGGATAATTATTTTGTAACAAAAAGTTTTTGAAACTAAAGTATGGGTAATTGCAAAAACATTCACAAATGTTTTGAACAATGTTATCAATACTTGTGTGATGAACCAATCATGAGGTTATTAGTCATTTTCTAATGTTTTCATTACATCTATCAATTTGACACTTACTTCGGAAGTTGAGATGGGACAAGCCATAAATGTTCTTCATGCCTTTGATTTTGAAGTCCTCATCTTTCAAAATAACATGCAAGCTAAAGTTATTAAGGTGATCAAACCTTTCTTGTAATCTTTGAAAGTTTACAATCAACATTAGGTTTAGAATATGCTCACCATTATGTTTGATCCGCATTTCAAATCTTTGCAAGCTATGGAAAATGGAATATGGGGATTATATTCATTTATTTTTTAAATGATGCAAACATGGTAGTCCCTCTTTTATTGACATTTTTTGAAGTGTTAAACCCTACTATCAAACATGTGTAACAATTGTTAGATTTGGTGATTTTATTGAAAATGTTAATAACATCCTAGGTGTTGGCACATGTGTGGAAGAATCTTTGTGTGCACTTGTTGTTGGGGAACTATTTTTGTTTAAGACATTATATGTGACTCTTGCTACATGTGATGATCCCTTTAGTAACTTGGTGGCAAATTCATAAAAGTTAATTCCCAAATGTTGGCTTCTTTGCCAAACAAATCACAAATTAAAACTAAACGTGTGTTTAGTCTTGGTGGTGTATTGACAACTCTAAAACCTTATAGGTCACAAGTGGAAAATTTAAATCACATCATCATCGTGGCGAAAAATTAACCTAATGATTCCCATTTGAATTGTTCACAACAAATTTTTTTGACAAACTTTATCAAAGTTGAAATTTTATTAAATGAAAAAAATTATCATTTCATTAGGATCAAATTATTTTGAACAATTGGAAATGGATAACGATTAGGTTTAATAAGATGAAATCACAAATTTTATTTTTATATTGTTCTTCTTTAATATTGTGGAAATTTCAAATTTAATGACAATTTGCATTTGAAAAAGTTTAGTTTTTGTGTCCATGCAAGTTTTACTTATGAAATTCATCAACAACAGGGGTGATAACTATTAGTTATGTTGTGTGGGGCTAGGTGCTTTTGTGTTTTAGGTGGGGTGTATGTGGATGTGGGTAGGGCAAGAAGCTTGTGTTGATTTGGGCAACTTTTTTTAAAGAACTAGGGTCCAATTCCCCCATAAGTTACTAGTTTTGTAGAATTTGTATGTTCTTGTACGACAAGTGTGCGATTGTAAAAATTAATTCCAAACATCCAAATTTTATCCTTAACCTTTGTACATATTTTGTAGTTAATTTGGGTTTGAAAACCAACAAACTTATATTTGCCAAATGAAAAAGAATGAAGATGAATACATATTTGTTGTTACAAATACATTGTTAATTATTTTTTATGCATATCCTTCTAATAAAATTTTATAACGAATACACCATATTAATAACTTGGGCATAATTTCAAAACTTCATATGTAGATAACACTAATATTTACATCCTATCTGTTGAGAATTCATGTTCAACTAGTTAGGTTTCATTTGTTACTGGAATAGGAAAGTAATTAGGTTACTTTCATAAGGTTGAGTTACTTTCTTTATTTATATTAGTTTGGTTATTTGTAGTTTAGTCTTTTAGTTAAATACCTTGGTGTTGATGGTTTCGTTCTTTTTTTTCATTACACAAGTTTGTGTATTTCATGTGACAAGAACCTTGAGGAGTTCTTGATGTTATGTTTCGTGTTGTGAGCATCATGTTGTAGTTTTCTTTCAATAAAAATTTACGTTTGCACTTGAATAGATCTCCTATTTGTTAACATGGTATTAAAGTTCAGGTTGTTGAATGAGAAAGTTGAAAGAGATCTAAAACTAGAAAATCTCTAGAACTAGAGTTTAAGAGTCTCTAATAACATCATAGGGATTTGTCAAGTGCAAAAGAGAAACGGGGAAAGGAAATAATGTGAAGAAATAGACAAGAAAAGAAAAGAAGTGAGAGGAGATCAACATATCAAAGTTGTGGAAGTCAGATCTTTAAATCTAGATCTACTGTGAAAAGATCTTGAAGTGAAACTTGGAGAGATTATAAAAGACTATAAGACGCTTCTATTCACAAATTTTCAAAAGAAAAAGATATGTTTTGTGAGAGTTATGAACCTTTGAAGACTATGTGCCAGATCTGGTTTTTTGGTCATATCTCCTTTGTTTGAAATTTTTTGGATTTGCAACTTTGGGATCATATAGATCATAAAGGAATATATATGTGAGAGAAATTTCATGTCATTTGAATATGTATTGAGAGAGACCAAACATCTAAAGTTTCAATCTCAATTTTGAAGTCAACTTCTTTTGAAAGTCATAACTCTTTGTGGTCATCATCAATAGAGCTAAAATTTTGAGCAGATATAGAAGACATATCTAATGTGTCTCCCAAAATCTCAAGTAGTTTGGAGTTGCTCAGAGCGAGTTCTAAGTCATTTTGTGTTCAAGTCCCAGTTTAAGGTGACTTCAAGGAAGTAGCAAGATCTTTCATTTTATGAAGTTAAATGAGCTGAAATTTTGAGAGAAAGTAGTAGACATAGTAATTCATGTTTCACCAAAATTTTAGATCGATCTAATGTCATATGTGAGCGGTGTAGCTTTGCAAAATTACTGTGACAAAAGTTTATTTTGAGAAGACATCAAAGCAAAGTTTTGAAGTGGAGCAAATACAACTTGGGAGAACTTAAAGGAGTTTGAAGATTGGGAAGCGCAAATACATTATCAAGACCTTCATACAAAAATGTGGTATGTAATCATGTATTTAATACCATACGAAATATTATACGAGATACGTACATGTACGTAAAACCTATGTATAATATAAAATTTCGTATAATATTCAAGACCACATATATATGCAAGGTTAATCTTGTTTAACCCTAACCCTAACCCTAATTCTAGAAACCTAAGGAAGGAAAACCCTAACCCTAATCCTAAAAACCCAAGGAAGGAATTAAAATCATTGTGAAACCCCAAAAAGACATTGAGTTTTGCCTTGAAAAATGGCAAATGGTCTTTCTCAAATTGCAATTGAGAGACTAGACAAGAACAATTTCCAAGTGTGAAAATTTAGGATTATGAATTTATTGATGGGGAAAGGCTACTAGGAATTCATAACTAGTGATGATAAAGAACCTCCTCTCCCAGAAAACCCCACACAATAACAAATTCAAACCAATAAAACTTGGCATGAAAAAACAAGGAAAGTCTTATATTGGTTTTCTGTGAGTGTGTCCGATTCCATGATTATGAATATTTAAGATGCAAAATCACTCAAGCAAGCTTGCGATACATTGGTGAAGATTGTATAACACCAATACACAAGCCCGCAAAATGCAATTCAAGTAAGAGTTGCATAATCTATAGAAAAACAAGATGAATATCAGTGACTATTCTACAAAGGTGAAAAACCTTGCAGATGCTCTTGCATCTATAGGAGCCCCGGTAGATGATGAAGATCTAATGGTCGTCACCTTGAATGGACTTGGAAAAGACTATAACTAGTTTCGTACTTCAATTGTAGTTCGAGAAACATTTCTTGATTTCCAAGACTTAATAACACTACTTATAAGTGAAAAGATGACAATTGTTGGTACTTCATCTAATGGAGGACCACAAGAAAGTGTTTTCTATTCAAATACTAATAGAGGTAGAGGTAGAGGTGATAAAGCTTCATTTCGAAGTCGACACGAAAGTTTGCATGGTGGACATCATCAACATGAAGGTCAAGCTCATGGAGGTGGACAAGGAAACTTTGGAGGAAGAGGAAGTTGAGGAAGTCGTCGAGGTCGTGGTGGAAGTCATCAAGGTCAACAACCAAATAACGACTCAAATTGCCACTATTGCGGGAAACATGGGCACATGGCAAAAAAATGTTATCAAAGGGAGCATTATGCACGAAATGGAAAGTTACAACAAGGGAATTATGCATCAACTAGCAATCAAGGTGATGAGCAACTATTTGTGATGTAGCACATGACAAATTCAATGATAGGAGGTGTATCAGACAACAATGTTTAGTATGTGGATTCTGGAGCTTCAAACCACATGACTAGTCATGAAGAATGGTTTAGAGACACAAAAGATTTGAAGACACCAAGGTTTGTGGAAACTGGTGATGACACCACACATCCCATCACAAAAATTGGCAAGGTGTCATTGTCCATGCAAGATGGGCAAACAAAATACTTGAAAGATGTATTTCATGTTCCAACCATAACAAAAAAATTGGTCTTCGTAGGCCAGATGGTGGAATAAGGTTTGCAGGTGACATTCAACCCAAATGGATGTTTTGTGGAAAACATGAAGAACTAAGGCAAATTGATTACAAAAAGGGAAAGGAATGGACAAATGTTCACCTTGGATGTGAACATGCCTGAAGTGAATTTCATGTTATTCACACATGGAAAAGGAGTTGGAGACATTGGAATTTGGCACAAGCGAGTTGGCCATGTTAATCTCCAACGTTTTAAGTTGATGGAGTAACATAATCTTGTTGGAAGCCTTCCTAAATTTGGAACAAAAAAGGTGATAGAAGTTTGTGAAGCATGCCAATTAGGGAAGTAAGCTATGCATCCATTCCCAGCACAAACAACTCATGTAAGTTCCAAACCTTTGGAAATGATCCACTCATATGTGTGGACCACGAAGATAGAATTCATTGGAGAATGCAAATACTATGTGAGTTTCATTGATGACCACACAAGGAAGGTGTGGGTCTACTTCATGAAACACGAAGGTGAAGTGTTTCAACATTTTTTGAATTTCAAAGCAATGGTGGAGAAGAGAAGCGTGTGGGCATCAAGTGCCTAAGGTCCGATGGAGGGGGAGAGTATTTTTCAAATGAATTCAGTGAGTATTTGAAGGAACATGGAATTCAAAGGAAGTACTCATGTAGTTATTCCCCACAGAAAAATGGAGTTGTTAAAAGGAAAAACATGCACATTGCATAAATAGCACGTGCCATGTTGAATTTGCCAAATTACTTTTGGGTTGAAGCGATAACAACTACAGTCTATATCATGAATTGAACACCCATAATGGCAATTCATGGCATGACACTAGAAATGGTGATGTTTCATCAAATGTGGGACAAGAATCACAATTAATCAGTGGACCACAAGAGTCTTCAATTAGTGGGTCTAATAGCACTCCATGGAAAGGAAGATTAAGATCTTCAAACATTGTACATGGTAGTTCTCAAACATCATCTAGAATTTTTCATGTAGATGGTGAGTCAAATGATTTAGAAAAAAGTGAGGGTGAAGAATCAAGAATCACTTCAGTTACTACTCCTAGAGCTCGAATGGCTAAGAAAGTTTTGAAAACACATGACAACAATAATGGAGTACAAAGATCCACACGAGTCAAATACCCTGTATAAAAACTCACATATTATGGCTTTATAGTTCATCATTACGCATACATGGTGAAAGTTATACAGGAGGTTGAACCCACTTGTTTTGAACAAGCGATTAGAAACCCTAAGTGGGTCAATGCCATGGATGAATAGATGGCAGCTTTGGATGCGAATGCTACTTGGGAATTGGTAGTTTTACCAGAAGACAAGAAAGCAATTGGGTGAAAATGGGTGTACAAAATGAAACACAATGCAGATGGATCTGTGAGTAGATACAAAGCAAGATTGGTTGCCAAAGGTTATGCCCAAACTTATGGCATAGACTATGAGGAGACCTATAGTCCAGTTGCCAAAATGACAACTGTAAGAGCAATC
>Ga0116227_10004189_pt1 | contig 31425 bp, 20 predicted proteins | sample S1TSphgellanicum_FD_89693 | JGI IMG/M metagenome (GOLD analysis project Ga0116227, IMG submission 89693) | Host-associated microbial communities from peat moss isolated from Minnesota, USA - S1T2_Fb - Sphagnum magellanicum MG | ecosystem: Host-associated > Plants > Peat moss > Unclassified... | reverse complement strand
TTTGAAATTTCAAAGTTTTTATATTTTTTTTTTGTTTTTTTATTGGTTTTTTTTTTTTTTGAATGTGAAGGGGGTTGGGGGGCCTTTGCTCTTGTGGATTTTGAGAGCTTTTTGTTTTACTATTTTAAAGTTCCAAAGTTTTCAATTTTTCTTTTTGTCATTTTGTGGGTCTTCAAAAAAATTTGTGTGAAGTTTTGCAAGGGGAAGAAAGGGGGTATTTGCATTTCTTCTTGTGAACTTTGAAAGTTTTTTAGTGGAGGTAGGCCTGAAGGCTCAAAACACAATTTGAAATTTTAGAATGCCATGTGGCATCATTTTAAACCTTTTCAAAGTAAACATTTTTTTTCTTGTTGCCTTTCTTTCACAACACTTGAATTATTTTGTCATAATTATATGAAAAATCCTTATTTACATTGGCAATAAAAATATTGATACCTTTCATAATATTGGGCGTTAGGCCTACCTCCACTCCAAGTCCCAAAAGGGACCAAATAGTTGTTTTCATATTTTGAAGTTTTGAAATCTTCAGTTTTTTTCTTATCATTTTGAGGGTCTTCAATTTCTTTTGTGTGAAGTTTCACAAGTGAATAAATGGGGTATGTGCCTTTCTTCATGTGAACTTTGAAAGTTTTTCGTTTTCATATTTTCTTCTTGTCATTTTGGGGGTATTTAAAAAATCAAATGAATTTTTCTTTTGAATACCTACTTACTTATTTAAATATGTAGGTAATTAATATTTTTGTACCTACCTACTTACTTAGGCATGTGAATTAAAAAATAACCATATAAATTTTATTTTTTTATTTTATGTTTTGCTTCTATTTGAGCTCGTCCCAAATGGCACATGTTATTTAATGTGAAAACATAAGAAAAAACACTTTTGGTATATAATTTACAACACGAAATTGGAAGACAAAACATATGGATTAAACTTAAAACTAATTACACCTTACTTGCAAATTGAATTGCAACGAAACTAATTTTTCCCATATGCTTTATGAATGTTTTTAAATTTTTAAATTAATATATAATGTAAATAGGCAAATAAAAAAACTAATTAATTAGCACTAGTTACCTACCTACCCATTAACAAGAATACTAATAATTGTCCATTATTTTTTCATTATTTGATTCTAGAAATAACATTCATTTTTACTTCATTTTTTACTAACTGTTCTATTAATTCATAACAAAAATTCATCAACAATGAGTAATTATTTTATGAAATTAACTATTTAATACATAATTCAATAGCTCATTACAAAATAACATTTAATTTTTAATGTAATTAATTAACTAGTTATTATTTTAATTCTAATTTATTTTTTAATAATATTTTTAAAATTTTGATACTTAACATTTTATATTTTATTTATCAACTAATTAATTAATTAATAATTTATTGACTATCTAATTTAATTGATTATTAAATTTTAAATAAATTCTGAATATTCGATATTAACTGCTAAACTATGAATTTATTGACTTATTTAGTCAATAATCAGTTTTTAATTAATCGCTAATATGAAATAAATGTTCTAAATCATGGTTAATTAATTAACTATTTAATATTTAATAGCTAGCTAACTATTAATTAGTTTAATATTTATTAGCCATAACTCTTGATTAATAAATATAAATTATTAATTTTGAACTTATGAATTAAATAGGAAATAAATTTAATCAATCATTAATAATAACTAAATAATTCAGTTTATGAAATATTAATTATTATTTCTACATGCTACATAACTATTCATTAATTAACATTTATTATTATTTTACCATACAGTAATACCTTTACCATTTCGGCCATAACTAAAATAATAATAGTGAAATCCAAATTTTCAAAAAAATAATTAACCACCCCGTTGAAAGTTCTAAAAACCCTAATTTTAAAATGTCGAAATTTATGGATCATCTTGAACAATAATTTTGGTCTAATCAATTTTGTCTTCAAAATACGAGAAAATAATTAATCAGTATTTAATTTATTCATTAATTAGTCATATTTTATACATTCATTAATAGTTGAAAATGAAAAACTTATCATATAAATCATTAAATATTGAATATTGGATATTAAAATATTTAGTTGATTAAATAATCATATTATTAACGTATTAAATAAATATTTAATATCTTTAAATTTTTTAATTAAATTTATTCGAATTGATTAATTATTAGTAACAATTCATATATAATTATTAATTGATTAATCAATAATCAATATTAAATTTAAAATCATTCAATTACTCATTAAATAAAATTTTAATTAATTTTAATTAATTAATTATTACTCCATATTTTTCATTATTTAATCAATTAGTTAATAGAACTATTTTATCAATAATTGATATTGGTTTAACATGAAAATTATATCATTTTAATATGACCTCAGTACTACAATTTACTTATACATTGATGTAAACATGGTATATATGTAAACAAATCATAATATAAAATCAAGATGAAATTTGTCTTTTTAATATGTTCAACTTATGAACTAATATGTGTTTAATATATGTTAAATATAGACTAAATATACTTAAATATGTTAAATAGGTTTAATATATCTTGACTACATGTTCAATATAGAAATAGAGAATATTTATTGATACTTGTTGAAATTGGTGAAAATCAAACTAAAAAATTATTTATTTTCCTAACCATAGGGCTATTATTATTATTATAAAGACACAATAAATGGTTTACTTTGCATAGTTGTTCCTTATATGTCAAATTTTTGGAAAATTAAATTTGAAACTGACTAGCCTCATTTTCTTAATAAGTAAATATTCCGCACAAGAGTGTTGAACATAAATTTTGGGAAGCTAACCATCCCATGGATGTAACCTCATATTAAACCCTAGGTGAACCATGGTTCCATCAGATTTAGGTTATCTCGGCCCTAGAGAGAGTGCGCGAGGAGGAGGAAGAGGAAGAGAGAATGTGCGCGCTTGATCGAGTTTCAGATCCTCTTGCTCTGTTGTTTTCGAGAAGGATTTGCTGCAGATAGTTTGCCTACACTGGCAACAGAATGATCAGAATCGCTGGATGTTTTCGAATGCGCTTCCAAGGAACCTAATTTCGTCCGGAATCCGTGTTTTCGTTGGATTTGGAGCTAGAGAGAAGGGGGCCCGAGAGAGAGAGGCGACAGACAGAAGAGAAAAGAAATCCGGGCGGAGAAATGAGGAACTGCAGGAGCCGAAGATGAGGTACAGGGACCGATAAAGGTGACACAACAGAAGAAGAAAAATCCGGGGCGGAGAAATGAGGGACTGCAGGATCCGAAGAAGATGAAAGAGGTGACGTCCAGTGAGGTTTTAGGTATCTGGACAAGAGTGGTCGGACTTCTTTCTTCATCACATTGCAGTCATATGCACATCCTTGTTAGCTTGGTTGAAGAGTCTCGTCAGCTGGAAAAGGGCGGGGATGGCCAAGAGTAGAGAAGGAGGATTGCCTGTACATCACGGAGCTTTGTTGCGGAAATTATTCTTGGACAGGAACTGGAGAGGAGCTTGTGTAGAGGAGGAGCTTTGCAATAGCTGCAAATCTGGACTAGGGTTCTGATGCTGTCCATTAAAGCTGGTGGACAGCGAATGGCAGAGCATTCTCGGCCCGGATCTGTAGAACGCGATGTGGAACAGGTACAAACAAATTTCTCGCTATTCCTCTCTTTTATACTAGCTGGATTCTCTTTCTCTTCTTCCCTTCTTTTCTCTTGCGTTAGTTCCGTGTGCTTTTGCTAAACAAACGCAATAGCAGGTTTCATTCTTCAATTTAGGGTTTCGAAGGCGTTTAGGTTCTGTTGTAAAAGCATTCTTCATGAGCTTAGCTATCCACAAACTGCAGCAAAAACTGTGGATTCAACAGATTACAGGTTCTATGGCATAGCACGATTCTGCACAGGTCTCTTCTGGAGTGTTTTGTGTTTTGTGCAAATCTGCACGTGTCACAAGACTCCATCCTCCAAGTTAGAGTTTCTTAGGTTTTCACCAAGAGCTTTAGTATTGCAGATATCTCATGAGGGATTCTTGTTTTCAGAAACTCCATGTAGTTATAGCATCAATGCTATGCTTAAAGAACATGTTCAGGATGCAGGAGGCCTACTTCTACCATCAAAGTTAGAGTTTCTTAGGTTTTCACCAAGAGCTTTAGTATTGCAGACCTTTGATGAGGGATCTTTGTGCTTAGAAGCTCCATGTAGCTATAACATCAATGGTGTGCTTAAACTATATCTTCAGGGTATAGGAGGCCCCAACCTCTACACTCCAAGGTAGAGTTTCTTAGGTTTTCACCAAGAGCTTCAGCATTGCAATCCTTTCATGAGGGATTTTTGTGTCTGGAAAACTCAATATAGCTATAGCATCAATGGTGTGCTTAAAGGATATGTTCAGAGTGTATGAGGCCCCAACCTCTACCCTCCAAGTTAGAATTTCCACAAGCTCCAGTATTGCAGACCTTTCATGAGGGATTTTTGTGCTTTGAAACTCCATATAGCAATAGCATCAATGGTGTGCTTAAAGGATATGTTCAGGGTGCAGGAGGCCCCTACCTCTACCCTCTGAGGTACAGTCTCTTAGCTTTTCACCAGGAGCTTCAGCATTGCAAACCTTTCATGAGGGATTTTTGTGTTTGGAAAACTCATTGTAGCTATAGCAACAATGGTGCACTTAAAGGACATGTTCAGGGTGTATGAGGCCCCAACCTCTACCCTCTAAGGTAGAGTTTCTTATCTTTTCACCAGGAGCTTCAGCATTGCAAACGTTTCATGAGGGATTTTTGTGTTTGGATAACTCAATGTAGCTATAGCATCAATGGTGCACTTCAAGGACATGTTCAGGGTGTATGAGGCCCCCCAACCTCTACCCTCCAAGTTAGAGTTTCCACCAGCTTCACTATTGCAGACCCTTCATGAGTGATTTTTGTGTTCAGAAACTCCATGTAGCTATAGCATCAATGGTGTGCTTAAAGGATACATTCAGGGTGCAGGAGGTCCCAACCTCTACCCTCTACAAAGGCCTCTCCATGCCTTAGGCTTAGATATCTTCTGGTGCAGGGGCAAGTGAAAATGAAAGGAAGCTTACTCTCACAAGCTTTTTGCAGCTTGCATGAGTGTACTATGGACTATTAATTAGCTATGTCTCTCAAGTGTTTGCTGGCAGCATGACTGAGTCTTCAAATTTCTTTTGGAAATGCAATTGAAACTCAGGATGCAGATTTTATATACTATCCTTTGCATAAAATCTTGAGAAATACTATATGCTATTTACACCCACTGTTGGAAGCTGATGAGATCAGTGTGGAGTAATGGCAGCTAGTCATTGTCTTCCATGATGAGGGTGATGGTCTCATACTTTATGAGTTACCCACGAGGGTTATGACTGCACTCTTTCTTGACATGTTTGTTTCGGTTGTGTTAGAGCTGACACAATGGTTACCTCCAAAGTGTTCTGGTGGGGTTTTCTCTGCAAGCTCATAGATTTATAAGCTATTGCAGCAGATGCATTCTGACATTAGGGTTTCTTCAGAATGTCTTAGAGTTTTGTGAACATTAGATAGCAGCTGCAGGAATGCAACATGTCAATTAGGGTTTGCAAGGAGTTCTTGGGTCTGATTGGTGAGAAGTGATGGTTGTGCATCTGTTTTCATGCACATTTCTCCAGGTAATTGGAAATACGTACAGAAACAGCTATTGCAATGTGAATTGTGTTCTAAAGTGAGGCCCCAATCTGTTTCTTGCTCTGTGTGAAAGGCCATTACTGCATTGAAGAAGGGTGCACAGCTCCTCAAGTACGGGCGCAGAGGAAAACCTAAATTTTGTCCTTTCAGGCTGTCAAATGTGAGTGCCAATTCTTGACATGTCCTTTCTGCAACTGCTTCACCATGACTATGTGAGAAGGACTCTGATGCTCTGCTAGAGGAAAATGTGGATTTTCCAGTCCTTTTTTGCTCTGCATGACACCTAGTTTTATTTGTCAGGGTCCATGACCAATTGACTGTCTATACAAGGAGTTTGCAATTTCAGATGGTCTTTTTCCAATGGGTAGATGCCATGTCTTTCTAATTCTCCTCTATTGTTGTTTAGCACGTTAAGTGGACATTAATTTGATATGATAATCTTTCCAACCTGAGACACCGTAAATAGTTAAGAAGTTATTGTGAGATCACAGCAGATGAAGAATTGTGTATCATTGCAAAACACAGTGAACTTCCCAATAATTTTTCAAGCATCACAGAAGAATACCTCAGTGAGCTGGAGTATTATATTGCTGTGCAGGATGAATCAGCACTTATTTGGTACTCTGGAAGTGAAGAAAAGAGGCTATGGTTAAATGCTGTGTCCAGGATTGTTCCTGGACAACGCACTGTGAGCACCTTTTGCTCTCTTTTTCTCTCTACTGTTGTAAAGTTTATGTAAAAGAAGTCTTCGCCCTCTTTGTCCTGTTGCTTTTTCAAAGACTATCCAAGATTGTTGGATGACTACTAATTTTTTCCCCCAGGGGTTGCAAAGCATCTGCATATTTTTAAGTTCAGTTGGAGCTGTTTTTCAAGTATTTGTTGTTGCTCACTCAGCCCAGCTTTCCTTCTTAGCCATTCCTGAACAGTAATTTTTGTGTTCCAGGCTGTTTTCCAGCGGTATCCCAGACCAGAGAAGGAGTATCAGTCCTTCTCTCTCATACATAGTAATGATGAACGATCTCTGGACTTGGTGAGTTTTCTTAGTCTCCTGATAAACCAGTGTTGGTTTCCTCAAGTTGCATGGTTTTTTGTGGAGGTTACTGCTGCTGAGATTCTTATGGAGAAGCTTTACAGATTCAGTCACGACTCTTCCTACTTTCCATGTGCAGATCTGCAAAGATAAGGATGAGGCAGAAGTTTGGTTTGTGGGTCTTAAGGCTTTGGTCTCAAGAGCTCAGTTGCAGAAACCAAGGTTTGAGTTTAAGATTGGAGGACCAGCTTTGGATGTCAGTAGCCAGTACTCACTTCACACAAGCAACAGTTCTCCTCTGACCTCACCCTTTGGAAGCACTGAGAGTCTGCACCAAGTGTGTTTCTCTACCTTCACTTCCCATAGCTCTTTAGCCAATAGGAGTTTGTAGCATTCAGTGGAGACATTAAATTTACAATACCTCACCCTGTGTATTCTTAGTCTCTCAAGTCTTAACTACCCTTCATTGTATGTTCCACTGTCATGTCAAATTCAAGGATGATGGCAGTTATGTGATAGATCTGCATGTGAGATGTTGACTTTCCATATCATTATTGATCCCAGACCTTTGAGCAAGTGGCAACTTCACCCTCTAGCAAATGTTTGATTGTGTCTCAGATTGATGACATCTGATCATCCTTAATATCTCTGAATTTGTAAAGATTTCACTTGCAGGATGGTGGACATGCTTTCAAAGTATCAAGTCCCCATGGAAGCCCTCATCGACAAGGGATTGAGAAAGCTTTGTCAACTGACACTCTTCTATCAGTTGAACCAAAGGGCAGCTTTCTGGATGTGGGCAACCGGGGCATATCAATGCACTCAGGTAGCTCAGATGTTGGCTCAGACAGTGTGAGTTTACATATGAAACCGGGAGTGGGAGGAGGTAGTCAGTCTGATGCGCACCGGGTAAGCATGTCAAGTGGTGTAAGTTCGTCAAGCCAAGGCTCAGGCCAGGAAGACGGGGATGCACTTGGTGATGTTTTCATGTGGGGTGAGGGCATAGGGGATGGAATTCTTGGGGGTGGTGTACATAGAGTTGGTAGCCCTGAGAGTCATGGGAGACACAAACTTGATGCCTTGTTGCCTAAAGCTTTGGAGTCAGCAGTTGTGCTAGATGTGCAGAATATTGCATGTGGAAGCAGGCATGCAGCTCTGGTGACAAAACAGGGGGAAGTTTTTACATGGGGGGAAGAGTCTGGGGGACGCTTAGGTCATGGGGTAGATTGCAGTGTCCTGCATCCACAGCTTGTAGAGACTCTAGCAGCAACCAACATGGAGTTTGTAGCATGTGGGGAGTACCACTCATGTGCAGTTTCTCTTTCAGGGGATCTTTACACCTGGGGTGATGGTACTCATAACTTTGGGCTTCTCGGCCATGGAAATGACATCAGCCACTGGACACCAAAGCGTTTGAACAGTGGACCTTTGGAGGGGATCCGGGTATCAGCAATCTCCTGTGGCCCTTGGCATACAGCACTCATCACTTCTGCCGGCCAGCTTTTCACATTTGGTGATGGGACGTTTGGGGTGCTTGGGCATGGTGATAAAGAGAGTGTGTATACACCAAGAGAGGTGGAATCTTTAAAGGGGCTGAAAACAGTCGGGGCAGCTTGTGGGGTGTGGCATACAGCAGCAGTTGTGGAGGTCATGGCTGGCTACTCAAACGCCAGTGGCTGCTCATCTGGAAAGCTTTTTACTTGGGGGGATGGAGACAAAGGAAGGCTAGGCCATGGTGACAAAGAGCAGCAACTGGTGCCTACATGTGTAGCTGCTCTTGTTGACCATAACTTCCGCCAGGTTTCATGTGGTAATAGTTTGACTGTGGCACTTACAACATCAGGACAGGTGTTCACAATGGGCAGTCCTACTTGTGGACAACTGGGGGATCCGCAGGCTAGTGGAAAAGTACCTTCTCTGGTGGAAGGAAACTTGTGGGAGGCTTATGTGGAGGAGATTGCTTGTGGAGCTCACCATGTTGCAGTTTTGACTCACAAGACAGAGGTCTACACATGGGGGAAGGGTACAAATGGTCAGCTTGGCCATGGTGACACAGATGACAGGAATACACCAACTCTTGTTGAAGCCTTGAGGGATAAGCAAGTGAAGAACATTGCTTGTGGTGCCAGTTTCACTGCAGCAATTTGCTTGCACAAATGGCCATCAGGGGCTGACCAGTCAGTATGCTCTGGATGCAGGCAGCTCTTTGGATTCACCAGGAAGCGACATAATTGCTACAACTGTGGGCTTGTCTTTTGTCATGCTTGCAGCTTGAGAAAGGCTCCCCGAGCTTCATTAGCACCCAATCCTGCCAAGCCATATCGTGTTTGTGATCCCTGCTATATGAAGCTGAAGAAATCTGCTGAAGCTAGTGTTTCATCTCCTGGAATCTTGTCCAAAAAGGCTGGAGCTCCTGGTCGATGGGCAGTAGGCACCAAGGAGGGAGTTGTTAGACTTGAACTGCCAAAGGCTCCACAACCACTGCCACCATCTCAACCCAGTAGACTTGAGCCTGTCAAGCAGACTGATGAGAAATCTGTGCCAAATAACTTGAAAATGCTCGAGTGGTTGCCAAACCTAGTCTCTGCAGCCCCAAATGCCATTCCTCTGTTTGCATCATGGGGCAATGTAAATGCTCCCAATTCTTTCAAGCCTGCATCTTTACCTTCCAAGCTGCCAATAGTTTCCTCTCACACTGTCCCATCAATTCGAGCTGTCTCAAGAGCAGTTTCTCCTCTATCACGACGAGCAAGCCCCCCTCGGTCCACAACACCTACTCCTACCATCTCAGGGCTCACTACACGTAACAGTATCATTGAGGAATTGAAGAGGAAGACTGAAGCCTTGAGCAAGGAGAATCTAATGTTACGTACACAGGTACTTTAGACATTTACTTCCAACAGAAAGTCTCTCAGATATGCAGGTGCTTCTTGGTTCTCCAGGATTGACATTCCTTGCTTCTGTTATGGGTTTCTTGTCAACTAACAGAATCAACCTGACTCTTTGTGGTTGCTGGCACACAGGTTGAGAGTCTTGTTTCCCAGTCTCAAAATCAAGAGAAGGAGATTCAGCACTCTGCTCAACAGCTTCAGAATGCAATTTCTGTGGCTACTGAGGAAGCTGCAAAAGCAAGGGCTGCAAAGGAAGTTATAAAGTCCCTTACTGCTCAGGTATGTCTATTGAGTGACATTGTTTATTCACTAGGTAATTTCCAATGTGGAGATGGTTGTTAAGAGGCAGTAGCTTCTACCCATCCATTAACTGATGGAAGAGTACCTAGTGTCATGATGATGAGGAAGTCAGATTATCTCACCTACTATGTCAGATTCATGAGGGCTGCAAATGAGCCTGGTCTTGCAAGTTCATATTAGTTCCCTGGTTTGTGTATGTCAACCTTGTTAATGTAGGAATGACAGGTGCTGGTGTTTTAACTAAGTTCCTATGACATGTCTTGCAGCTGCATGAAATGGTGGCAAGAATACCTGGAGCTACATTGCGACAGGGACTGCAAGAGTCAATGAGTGCACCTAATGTTGAAGCTCTAAATGGCAATACCCCTACTCCACCACATGACGCTTTTGTTCAGGCAGTGTCTTACAAGTATGACTTGGATACAACTGTTCCAAATGTCCAAGTGCTGCATGCAAATGGCTTCTCCAGTCCACAATCAGCATCAATTCCTGATTCATGTGTAATAAGAAGTCCCAAGGGTGTTTCAAGTCCTCATGCCTCACCTCCTGGCATTTCTCTTCCTCATGTTTCAAATTCTCACACCTCAAGTCCTCATGTGTCAAGGTCTCAAGTTTCAAGCCCTCATCAAGTTTCAAGTCCTCACGTTGAACAAGTGAGAGATTACAGGGGGCTGCCAATCAGGGTTGGATCAGTCATGTCAGCAGCCAATAGTGCATTAGAAGGTGGTTCAATTGGCTCTGAAACAGTACAACAGGAAGAGGATGAAGGGCAATCGGTTCAAGATTCTTTCCCAACTGAGAATGGAAGGGAACCTGAAACAGAGTGGGTAGAGCAAGATGAACCTGGTGTGTATATTACACTGGTGGCATTGCAAGGGGGAGGAAAAGATCTTAAACGAGTCCGATTCAGGTATCAAAGTGGATCTCTATTACCCCAAATCTCAAATGAGGGCCTAAATGGTTATCGGTTATGCGGCTTGGTTGGAATTACATCATATGATCTACATGAGACTGAGTGAAAATCTGAATGGAGATTTGTTTTTCTTGTGGCTTGCAGTCGCAAACGATTCACTGAAGTGGAGGCAGAGCAATGGTGGGCAGAAAATCGGGTCAGGGTCTATGAGCGCTACAATGTGAAGATTACTACCAATTCAACCACAAGCTCTGATTCTTCAGCAGTTACTGATTCATCAGTGCTGTCCTCCTACATGCCTGTCACTTACTGACCTCCTCCAGTAAAATTTCAACCCCCACTGTAATCTACCCATCTTGGAAACAAACAAGAAGGGGCTGAGAGGTGGCTCTCAATTCAACAACAAAAAAGTACTATTGGTCTTCAATTGGTAACACATTGTTGCCTGCTTTTTTCCTTTATTCATTCAGATTTACAGAAAGGTCACTATCTGTAGTAGTGTATTATTGTGCTAGTTGCTTTGATGCCTATCTTTTAATGGGAGCCATAATTGACCATACGCTAGCATTAGAACTGTAAATAGATTCTGCAAGCAAGGTGATTGGTTTGGCCACAAGTAAAGTGGATTATTGGCACATAATTGTCTCAAAGCTCGAGTTTTGAGTTATACATGGGAATGGTAGGTGAAGCTCAGTGTCATAGCAGGGTTGCGTGCCTCTGAACACACAACCGTCAGTGTTATGTCCAAGTGATAGTTAGCAAGCAAAACTTACATTCCATCTATTTGACCCATAGAATACCCAAGAGATCCATCTTAGAGTCATAAATAGTCAGGAAACCATTAAGAGTCACAAATCTTGTGGTGTAATATGTACTCTCAAAACCCCACAATTGTGTCTGAGGTTTAGATTCATGAAGAACCAGGTTTAAGATTCACCTTTTCAACTAGTTGAGATCTGTGGAAATTCCTCTTGAATATTCTGGTCACAGAATCCATTGCTTTGAACCCTTGATTGCCTACTACAATGTCATTGACTGTAGAAATCCAGCAGCTTAATTTTGCTCAAGTTCTCACCTATTGGGGATTTTAGTATGAGAACCCCCAAAGATTGCAATTCCAATTTCTCTTCTCCAATAGGACAAGCTCTTAATTACATGGCAATAGACACAAACCTCAAAAGAGTGACTTGAGGTTTTTTGTGACAATTTGTGTGTGTTCACCTTAATTAGAAGTATGTAGCGGGTCAGGAGTAGTGTGTTTTTGTCTGTATTGGAAGGGAGGTACAAAGGAGATGTTAATTATGAGTTGAAGAGTGGTTGATGGCAATATGTGCATGTGATTGGCGGTTTCATGGGCAAATGGTGCCGCAAGAGACATTGGGCGTGTCCATTCAAGAGCAAAATATACATGAAAGGTTTGACGGAGGTAAGTGTGACAGCAATTGTTCTAGATGGTTAGTAGGTTGTAGTACATAGGTGAAGGCTAGTGTTACTAGGTAGGCAGTAATGGGAACATTCAATACTGTAAGGGAATCAAAAACTAAGTGAACCACAATTCTTAGCAAGGCTTTGGGGAAATGCACGGGCCCTACTGTTTTGAAAATGGGGGAAAAAATAGATATATACATATTTCTATGTATGTATGTGTATGTATGTATTATGTGTGTGTGTGAGTGTGTGTGTGTGTGTGCATATGTATGTATGTATGCATATTTGAAGTGTTTGTAATTTTCTTTGTAAAATTTATGAGATGTGATGTGAATTGGTAGAATTTGTGTTAAGATTAATAGAATTTGTGTTAAAGTTTGTGTGTGTGTTAACATTCATGGTGTTTGTGTTGAAAATATGTGAAATTTGCATTATGTTTGTGGGATTTGTGTTTGAATTTATCGATTTTTTTTTAAAAATTATGTAGGAGTTTGGGAAATTTGTGTTGAAATTTGTGATATTTGCGTTAGATTTGGTGCAAAATGTGTTTGAATTTTGTAAGATTTGTTTAAGTATTTTGTGAAAATTATAAATTTTTGTTTAAATTTGTGTTTGTTGGTGTTTGAAATTTGAAATTTTTGTATTGAAGTTGAAATTGTATTTCAATTTGTTTATTTTATTTGTAATTTTTTTTATTGGATTTGTGTGTGCTTGTGTGAGAGATTTGAAATGTGTTTATTTTGGTTTGTTTTTATGTGTGCTTTTACGTGTGTTTGTTTTGAAATGTGTGTATTTACATGTGCATTTTGAAATGTGTGTTTGTGTGTGTGTGTCTATTTGTCTTCGTTTTGAAACTCGTGTAAATGTGTTTGTTTTTGTTTATTTATTTGGTTGGGTTTAATATTAATGTGGTGCAAACTATTGACAATGGTCCACTTAAAGTGAATGTTATAACCATAGTCATCCAAGTAAGATGCAAATAACACCTACAAAGAAAAGGAAATATGAATGACAATCAACTAAACATGATTTACACAAAACATTCCTTTTACCAAAAAAATTGAAAGAAAATGAAATGGGTGGAGATTTGAAGAACACCTATAGACGACTTGATTCACAAGCTCCTTGGCCCCATTTTGGTGTTCATATTTTTTCTTCAAAGTATTCTTTTTTTAACCCTGAATTGCTTATAAAAAGTGGTCTCTTGAACTTCAAGCTACAATTGTGTATACATTCATTGAAAAAAAACATTGATTAAACAATTAATGCTAACATAGAAATCTTACATGGTAGAATCAAAAAAAATCATGGCCTGGAACTCTAGCTATAAGAATGAACATTTTTTTTAAATGAACATATTAAATGAATTGCAATACTTTGAATAAAAATAAGACTTGTATGCAATAAAAATTTTAATTCTATTAACCAAGTGTCGAAAAATGGCCTTATGAAACCATTTATCGAAAATGGCATTCAAAAATCTTTAAATGAAAAACTTTTGGGGCTTGTAGAGGACCCCAAATTGGTTCCATTACTTAAGCCAATGGACCTTCTATTCATTGGTGATAGAAGCTAAAACTAGAATTTGAAGTTTTTTTGTCAACATTTTAGGTTCTAAATTTATGCCATAATGCACCTAAACTTGGTACAAGAATTGAATGTTTAAAACAAGATTGCACATAGGTAGGGATTTGTGGAATGTAATCATGTGTTTGATTTACAATGGCATTTCATCACTTCGATTCAATAAAATTCCATCTAGCAAATTTTGCAAGGTTAGAATCTCACCTTATACATGTTATCAAAAACTACCTCACGGGTGAAGTTATACCACATCTTCCTAATCTTGGTATGGCATTTTTTCTATTGTTCATGAAATATAACATCCTTGAATTCCTACAACGAAGTCATTCCAATGCTCCAAATCTTGAAAAAATCATGTGCAAAAGATGGCCTAACATGATCCAATTCCACCAACTTGCATTAGGAAAACATTCAATGTGTTAAACCAAAATTTACATTGGTTGAGGTAATGGAACTAGGTTTGAAAGTATTGCTTAATTGTTCAAGTCGGTCATGATAGTGAAAAGCTTCATAAGCCCATTGTTGATGTCAATAATAAAACTACCAATGCATATTTATCAATCCTACTGATTTGGATGAACCTTGTCTATGTAAGGTAATCAAGCTTGAAGCCTATGGTTGCCATCCCAAACACAAAACATTTGGTTGGACAATCTATAAATGTTTGAATTTGCCCAAAGAAACTCTTCAAATTTTTCATTCTTCTTCTTCCATAGCAAACCTTAGGAAACCCAAAACTCAACACAGACTTTTTCTAACCCTACCAAACATTGTAACTCTTCCTTCTAACCATTCTTACTTTCCCAACTTCTTTTTCCATTTGAACATCACATGCATACACACATACACACCCACCTTTCTCCTACACATTTAAGCACACATTCCATGCATTCCTCACTTGCCTCTCACATTACGCCCTCCTCTTAATTTCTTGCCCCCATGGTGTTTCCTTTCTTTCATTAACCAATGAGGGTGAAGGGAAGAAAATTAATTCTTTACCCTTTCCTCCAATCAATAATCCCCTATCTTCCATAAGTTAATGAAACTTGAAAAGAATCCATCTTGTTCATTCATAAGCCAATGATCTTGCTAAAAATTCATCTCAATTCTTCCACTCCAATCATTATGGGACGAAAATCCTTTCAACCAATGAGGATCTTGGATATTACAACTCATCTTTTCTTTTATCTTGATCATTTTGATCCTTTCAAGTTTAACCATTGTCCTTTCCTTCCAAGGTTTGACTATTCCAACAATCTTTATCTGAATTCATCCAAGGCAATTAACATTTAAGATAGTTTACTTAAGTAAAACATAGTGATCTTTTATTCTTCCTTTAACTATGTTAATCTTGGGCATTATCAAATATTATTCAACTCAAGTGTATTATTTACTTATTTAATACATACTAATTATTATTTCCAATGTACTAATTACTTGTGTAGTACATAATAAGTTAGAAAATACATGTCTCCCACCATTAGATTTTCACTACCATCCTAATTCATATAAAATTTCATCCTTGCTATCGAAACTAAATTATTTATCATTGTACACGCTACCAACTTTGTTCCTACCATGGTTTTCAATAATTCAACCTATGTTCAATGCTTAAAAAGCCCAACTCCTTAACTTCTGAAATTGTTTTATCCAATCAACATAGTTTCACATCCAAATGAAGTTTTTCACAACTATGCATTTTGGATTATAAATTGTTTTAGGTGTTATGTTGTTATTTCTTTTCAATATCAACGGAATTTTTTATTTCTGTGTCAAACATACTAAGTAAAGCCGATTTCTCTAGGTGTTCTACTCGCATTATTATAATTCATTTGTGTTCTTTGTGTCAATGGTTCCATGCCTTCCTCTTCTTCATTCATCATGGTATCTTATGGGCATGGTGTCTATGGCATCATGCTTTCTTCTTCTTCATTTGACTTTGTCATTCCACCATCCATGCATGTCATAAAGTCCTCCTCCTTCACCTTACTATTATTTGTATTGGCCTCCACTAGTTGGTCCATTTCCCTATTGTAAGCAAATATTGTTGTTTCATATGGATCATCCTTTACATTTGAATCATTTTTTGGCCTTTTTAAAAAAAATTGATTTTCTCACCTTTTTGGGTGCTTGGAATCCTAGTAGGTAATCACACTATCAATGAAATTGTGTTCTAAAAAAATTATTTGTTGGGTCTATTGGCCATGGATTGTCTCCAAGTGGTTGTCACAAGTTGCTTAAAAAATTCAATGTAAACATTTTGAGCACTATCCCATATATTTTGTAATCTTGTAAGTGGTTATTACATGCTAAATATTCAACCTCTGCTTGGAACTTTGCATCTACACTATTTAGTTTTTTTTTAATACAAATGAATAGAAATCCAAATTTGATGGTGTTTGACAAAAGTGCCATGGATATGGATATCACGACATGATGCAAATGAAGAAGTTCAATTTTATTTTTCTTTTATTGAACCTTTCAACCTCAAAATAAAATAAAATTGAATGCACAAAATAACCCATGTTTGAAAACATGTCAAGTTGGTGCCATAATTATAGTTATAATGGTTCATTCAAATTTTGCATTTAACTAACATGACAACCATTGCTTTTGATTGGACCATTTGGTTGGTAGTGGTGAGTTTGGAACAATAGTAATTGCCCAAACAACTCCAAATGGCAAAACAAGTACATGTGTTTCAACAACCACAAAATAATGTATTTGCTTATGATATCATTTATTTTTCTAATTTGATATTTTCAATGATTGTTTGTTTCAGCAATCACTATGGATTTGTTAAACAAGCAATTTCAATGTTCAAATTCAACCTTCATTTTCTTTCTTTCTTCATAACTAAATATTTCCTTATGAGATATTTTGAACAAATATTCATGTTAACACATCTATTGAACCACAATTTAATGCAAACAATGGGATTTGAATTCCTCCTTCATTTGTTGATACGTCATTGTTTTCGACTATCATACAAGTTTCATGGTTTCAGGGCTAGCCCTATCATCCAATGATTCATCAGATGTTTTAACACTTTGTTCCTAAATTTTGGTGGCACCTAAGCTTGCCTGCCTAGAGTTGCATACAATTATCTTTGGGGTTTCATGAATTGTGTTGATACCAAGTTGCCAACAATTACCAAATGATCTTTTGTTGACAAATAATTGAATAAGCTTGTGAAAAAATGTTTTGGAATTAGCTTCTTCAAACTCATGTGATCTTTGAAAAAATCCATGGCATGTGTAAACATCACCCAATTATAGTCTTCCATATCCTCCTTTGAAATGTTTGTAGTTTGTTTCAACAATAAAAAAAATTATTTGTTTATCTTTGCATTCGCCCATCACCATGTTGCCCATTCATTTGTTTTGTCAATCGCCCTTTTCCATTATCATGTTCTGATTTTTAATAAATGTTAAAGGACGATTAGCTAAGTGTCAATTTTGAATATTCCGAGGGTTTTTTTTTATTTCACATATTTTATGTAGTATGCTTGATATTAACATGTATTCAATCATAGATTCCAAGGTGTTAGGCGTGACATTTGGTGTCAATTTTTTTCTTCCCATTGTAGAATAAAGGTCAAACATGTGGTAGAGGTAGAAAGGATGCAAGTAGGTAGTAAGGGTGGAGTAAATTGCAATTTGAGGTATAGATCATGCAAATTAGTAGTAGAGGGGGGGAATAATGTAATTTGATTATACAAGTAGCAAGAATGGTCCTAGATGCAAGAGGTTGAGAAATAACATGAAAGTAAAAAAAGATTAAATGGTATAAACAATGTAAAGTGTCATCAGCTACCTCATATTGTTTCAATTCATAATGGGCATACACCTCTTGGTGGTGAATAGGTAATGTTTGGATTGGCACATACCTTTTAATGAATTAACAAGTTTATATGCCACTGAATTGGATTTAGTTTAAATTTTATATGATTTAGATGCTAGAAAAATTCAAGCTAATATAAAGTATGCCTTCAAATATGACTTTAACATTTCATGTGTTGAATTTTTCAAAATAAACCAGCATAATTTTTTTCCATTTTTATTTTTGTTCAACTTTTCACCCAAAAAAAAATTTGCCAATGTTAATGAAAATTTTCATCCATTTTCATTCGTCCTCCACATTTTCATCCATAAATATTGTTCATCCATGAACACATGGCATAATATTTTTCCATGTCATCTAATATTTTGTCCCATGTGTCAAAGAATATTTTCCAAATATTTTGTTGATGTCAATAGAATATTCCAAAAGATCCGCTCATGTTCATTTACTCATGCTCACCTATTCACCACTCATGTTCATACGCTAACAAAATAGCATTCATGTGTTTGTTTTTCAAAGGTTTCTCAATTACACATTTGTTTTTCAAAAAAAAGGAAAACTAAATATAAGTGTGATTGTGCAATGAACTACTAAAGTTATTGGCCTTTAGTTGGACAATGTAAAATGTGCACAAAAGTTTTTATAAATGGGATTGATGGAATGTAGCTTGTAGAAGCACATACAAGGTATCAAATTACTTGGTGTTAGAAGATTTCATATCTACACTTTCATAACTTGCCCATTGGCACCATCATCAACAATCCTCACATAATCTCCAAACCTACATATGAAGTTTGTTCAATCCCTTTCTATATTAATGTTACATCATATGAACTAAGTCTTATTACAAAAAAACTTAGTGTTTTTTTTTTGTAGTCTTTGTTTTACTTCTTATGACGTGATGGAAATTGGGAAGGGTAGGGGTTTTTTTTAATCCTATTTATGGATGTTGTTGGCTTTGTAGGTCCTTCACAAGAAATGGGCAGTTTAGACAATGATCAAGATAATGTTCTAAAACTAAATGGCTCAAGGTGTATGTTTGAGGGATTGTGAGTGCTTTAACAATGTTGGCACAAAGATTTCCAAAATAGGCATATTTTGTGATTTATCTATGCTAGCTTTGGCATTGAGGTTTAAATGTTGTTATTGGAGAACTAATAATAGACTTGTTTCTATGTTTAGTGATTTGAACCTTGACAAAATGACTTGTTATTCAAATTTGTGACTAGATTTTACGTTTTGACAGAGCCATAAACTAAAAAAACTTCCACCATGTCAAGTACATATTACATTGACATATGAAAGTGAGATTGAAAACAAAATTCCATCAAGTCTTGTGAGACCATGGTTGTAATTTAGTTATTGATGATGACCATGGGATGAGAATTGGTTTGTTCACAAGGTTGTAAATCACAACAATTTGTATGCTTTTGTAATCATTTGTAAATGATAGTTGAAAACCTAATTGTAGCTAATTACCTAAATTTAGGCTGTAATTTTTTTATCAAATTCATTTTGCATTCAAATTTACCTCACCCAAGATCTGCAATTTAATCATCTCTCATGATTTTGTTTGAACTTTGATCTTGCATATAGGGCATAGTTATTAATTAATAAAATGAGATTTTTTTTCTTTTCTTTGATTTTTTATTTATTCCATTTTCAAAAGAAAATCCATGGTAGAATACACAATTAAGGTGCTAGGTTAGGAGATCTGCCACCCACAAACCAAAAAAATTGAAAAGCCTTTTTCTAATGATGAAATGTTGCCAAAAAGAAATTTTACAAATTAAAAAGAAGAATAACTTTTTATGAGATTTTTAATTGCCAAAAAAAATTTTAAATAATGAAAGTTGCCAAATTTCTATATAGATGGTTCAAGTAGGTAGCCATAAATATTGAAAAAAAAAAAGAATAGGCTGAAATAAAGTCAACCAAAATTGGGACCATTATACCCATAGGTTTTTCTTATGTAATTTGACTTCATTTAAATCAACCAACCTGTCTTGGGATGTATAGGTGCAAATGTAATTTTGAACTCGAACTAAAATTATGATCCACAATGTATACATAAAGGTTTTAAGGGTTTGTGATTTAAGACTTATTTCAATTGAACAAGGAATTCAAATACACTTTCTATAATTGTTGTGTGAAAAATTTTCAAATGTTGTTTATATTTTGAATTTTGATATCAAGGGTGTCATCCAATTTCACTATTTGTTCCATCAATTCCAATAAATTTTCCTACCTGTTTTGAAAACTCACCTAACAATATTTTGATTTTGTTTGTTTTTTTGGGAAGAACATGTTCCATTTATGATTCCATGACATTTATCATGTTGCCAATAGCCAATGTGCCTAATGTCACATGCCATGAGCCATCCTACAAATTATTTAAAAAAAGATATGGTATATGTAACAAAGGATTTTTATTGTTTGAAATGCAAGATTATGAAGATGAATGGCACCCAAATCTACATACTAAATTGGATTCTTTGATGATACTTAATGGTAGATTTGCCTTGCCCTTGTTAGTCGTAACAAAATAATCTAGGTATATCCACAAAATCATTTAGTCACTAACATTTAATGGTAGTGTGATGCAACATGAAGCCCAAGTGTATATGGGAAAATTATGTGAATTCAATCAAATATATTTCTTTGGATTTTAATATAGCAAACATTGATTCAACTTAATACATGGATGAAAAAAAATTATTTCCAAATGATGATCCCAAACTATGTAACATGCAATAATATTCAGTTTGCATGATTTACAAAAGAAGAGGTTCAATTCCCACAATTTATGTGCCCAATTCAAGAATTCATGAGTGGCTACATCATCAAATTAGTGTTTTTTCACCCTCATATGCTAATTCATACTTTTATATGTCATTTTTAGTGTATATTACCCAATAATATATAAAATATATCTGAAATTTTGAGTCTTAATTCCAATCATAAATTTACAAGTGTTTTTTTAATAATGCGTACACATAAATTGGCTCTTATTATTGATCTTGATAGTTAAGGTTTTTTATTAAGAAATTTGGGCCTAAAATCTATCTATCATAAGATTGCAATTAGGGTGGACTTGGTCCTAATCTTTTTTGTTCACCCTAGTCCCACTTAGGTTCATTTTGATCCATGTGACAATTGAATTTCAATTGTGTTTCTTTAAAAATGTATATATATAATTTGACCAAAAAAATTGAGATTGAAGTTTGGTTGCCTTAAAATTCAATCTTGAGAATAAATAAGTAAATAATATATAATAATAATTACTTACAAACTGAAAAATAGTTTTTAAAAAATCATGGGAGCATTTTGTCAATATCATTGTCTAATTAACATATTGTTGACCATATAAACAATCATGTCCATTTTGACATTAATGTGATGATTGACATCAAAATTACCCATCATGTCATTTTTGACAACCTTACTATAAGAAACAAAGCAATGATCACAATAAAAACCAATGGCTAGAACCATCATAGGGAAAACAAAAGGGAAGGCCAAAGAAAGGCCAAAAGATGTGCAACCTGCAAAACCAAAGAAGGGAGATAACTACTCTTTCTTGTGGTAGGAAATTATCTCACCCACATCCCCTCTAATGTCACAAGCATGCAAATCATGAAATCTAATAGTAATAGGAGGTTTAAAATAAACATCCCTGCCAACACAATTTTCCTTTCTATAGCAGAAGTTAAAGCACATTGAAAAGTAATATTAACACACTACCTAAAAAATTAAATGCAAAAAGATAAGGATAAATGACCTCCCAATTGCTTATCATGGAAAAGATGAGCACACTCCCTAATGAAATGGTCCATATCACACCTGGGTGCCCCATGCACCTCCATGGTCATTGGAATAAAGTAATGCCCTTCATGAAGCCTTCTATAATTGTGGATCTTAATGATGCGTTGAGTTCTACAACTACACATGTTGATCAACTAATGACATTCATAGCCATCATCTCTTGTGTCAAGTTAAAAACCACCACATCAACAACAAATACTTGGTCCTCACGAGTCATGTAGAAACCTTACTATAAACATGCATATGTTTCTTTCATTATTGAAGAGGTATGTTGGATTTGTGAATTGCAATTTGTTTTGGTGTGTTTTGAAAACATAGATTCAAGTCTACAAATAAACTTAAAATCTTATAACCTAAAACCTTAAAACTTAAACCTACGACCCTAAAACCTAAAAGTACCAAACATTATTTAAACCTAAGATCTAATCCCTACCTAACCCTAGGATTTCGACCTTGAGAAAAAAACATTTAAGACCTTTCCAACACCTTTTCATTTTGTTGTGGTCCTGGTTCATGTAGACCCACCAGTTTCAGTTCCATGTCAACCCACCAAAATTAGTTCTCAGACCTGAACTTGGGTTTGGGGCCAAAGTGAACCAGCAGCCACTAATGCACTAGTTGGTTGTTCTGTCCATTAGATGGGTTACTTTTTTTCATTTGGTGCTAGATGGGGTTTATCACAGTCCATTTACCTATTCACCTACCTATGCACCCACCTTCTTACCTACCACTATGCTTACCTACCTATCTATGTTTTTTACATAGCCAATTAACTACCTATTCATTTTTTCCAACCCCCCCCCCCAATCCTACCTATCAATTTATGAAGGTCCACCCTAGTTCATAGATGATGAACATAAGTCCCCGTATGTAGGTATTATAAATAATGTATAGTGGAAATAATGTCATAATTGTAGCCATTTTGGTTTAGTTAATACATATTTTACTTTTTTTTATTTAATTTATTTATGGAATGGACATTACAATACATCTTTTCATGTACTTATTATTAATATGTATTATTAGATTATGGTTTAGGTTTAGGGTTGGGACACAAATTAATTAGCTATTATTTCACAAATCTATAGTAATTAACTTAAACTAGGTTAAATTTGGGGGGAAATTTTTAAGGTTTAGACATATGTGAAGTAATAAAATTTCATTCTATATTTTTTTCAAAGAGAATGGAAAAAATTAACTTAGAAAAAACACACAAAGGTAAGAGACATATATTCTCTTTTGGTTTTTACAAAATGTATTTGATTACTTTTGAAGATTATGGTTTTTTTTTTCAACTAGTAAATATTTATAATTTAAAAGCTTTAAAGTTTGGTTTCTAATTTTTTTCCTATGTTCTTTTAAATTTTTTTGTTTTGCATTATATAATTTGTATAGTTTGAATAATTTTTTGGGTTTAGGGCGTATATCATTGGGGTTTTTTTTGTTAGGGTTTGTATAGTTAGGGTTGTAATAGGGCTTATGACAAAATATCATTTGGATTTTTAGGGTTATGCTTTATGATTTAATGTTTAGGAATTTGATTCATATATTTTAGGGCTTAAGGTTTATATTCTAGACTTTGCTCATTATATTGGTTTTTGATCTTATCACTTTTTTAAATCTATAGCATAATTATGAATATCTTTTGTTTCCATATGTTCCATGTTGTTAAAGTTCAATATTTTTTAACCCATTTTTGTACGAGTTATGATCTTTTAAGGTTGTGTTTTCAATTGGGATTACAAACTTTGGTGGAGTGTTATCATCTTTTATTCCTAAAGGTATGCATGTGTATCTTATTATTTTTTTTGTTTTGTGTTTATATTTTCATAATTCAATTTTTTTCCATTTCTTAGCTATTGGATATAGAATGGGCGTCAAATTTCATTAAGTATACAAACATTAATAAAAGTTTTATACCTTTATTTGGGTATTTCATATTCAATATCTCTTCCTAGTATGATTTTTTCATACCCAAATGCAAATAATGCATTTATTCCCCACAACTAATGTGGGTTTTATGGCCTAAGGCAAGTATTGCATTTTGCACCCTTCAAATAGTGTGCATTAATGATCATTATGTGAGTATTGCTACATGGGGTTTTCAAACATTATGGGTTTAGGGTACAATGCAAGTATTGCATATGGGAACATTTTCAATGATGGAAGGTTTAATAGTTCAATGTGGGTATTGCCAAAGTTTGTTTTAGTATATGGGTTCATAATGTAAGTATTGTATGTGATGTACATTGGAACAATAGGTATTTTATATGATGATGCGGGTATTGTAATGGGAATTCCAAATCACAACGTCAATTTTAAAGGAGCCATGTAGGCATTGCATTTTGGGTTTTTGTTCAATGATGAATGCTTTTAGAACTATGAATTTTCTTAATGTAGGAATTTGTCTTACTTCCCTTCAATCATGGGAAGGGTTCCAAAATCCCATTCCATTCATGTCCAAAACCCCACCAAGTCCCCTTTTTCAAACAAGGACTTGGTGTGGACATCTAGGACATGCCATGGAGGGTAAAATAAAATGAACATTCAATTTGTTTATGTTCCATATGCTTGCATCCCGAAATTTTTAAAAGGTGAATGAAGGAATATGAGCACCCTCATGGAATGGAATGTTTACAAAAACTTTTTATGCCAAATGGATGTCAAACAACCAACTATTAAAAACCATCTTAGGCATACATGGTAAACATTTATGGCATTAACCTTTTTAATTTTTAAAATTCATATACCAAAGATGTAACATTTATGTCTTGAGTGTTTTTTGGTCTAGGTATCAATGCAAATATGGACCAGAAGACTATTGGGAAGACTCAACCCACACTTAATCTATTAAACGAAAATGTTTAGCATCATTTTCAATCAAACATCTATACACACATGTGGTTGAGATCATGTTTTATCATAAGGCCCGTACATGAGTTAATGGGTCATTCACACATGGTGAGCATGACCCAGAATCCATATCTCATATGTCTCGTTATGCTCCACACATGTCACAAGCATTGAAGGACCACATATGGGCCCAACTAAGCTTAAGTTACACGACTAAACAAATATATGACAAACATAAAACAATTTGGTGGGAATGTGTGAATGCGGGTCAAAACATGACACGAGATGATTTCATTCGACTTCAATACATTACATATTTGGATTAGAAACATAAGAAGAAGAGTTGACATTTACACACCAACCCTATAATTTCAATTCAATCTTGGGCTTTCTAACATCCAGAGGATGTGTTTTTTTTCCAAGATGCTAATGAAATCAATGAAACTCAAGTCCCATTCACCATAGGTATTTAAACATCAATTCAATGTGAGTCCATTCTATCATATGGTCACAATGGTGCCATTTCTATGGATGGCACATTTGGCACAAATGACATGAAATTCCATTTATTCACCTTGATGGGGTTTGATGATCATTACACGGGTGTCCCTTTAGCATGGATCATTACAAGTAGGCAAACAATTGAGGATTTGATTTAATGGTTGAAACCATTCAAAGATAAGATGTTATCACACATGCCACATTGGAAACCATCATGTTTTTTCATTGATGATGCACTACAAGAATTGAAGGCATTATAGTTAGTTTTATACCTAATACCTACTTTGTGTTTATTTCTTTAGATGTTTTTTAGTTTCTTTCATAAAATTCTTGATTACTTCAAATGCATTTTATGTTGTGCTAACCCCATCCACTCATGGTAATTTTATTGCATATTTGTCCCTATTAAGATTGTATGGGCTATGGACAAGGTTTTCATCTTCCTTTTTGTTGGTATGTTCTCGAAGCATGGCACTTACATGGTATCAAAAAAATCAAAGATGTGGAGGTGCGAGGTGGAATCCTCCAAGACCTTCATGATGTGATGTACATGTTTATCAATCATGGAAAAACAATTGATGACTTCAAAGAGTGTGGGAGGGTTACTATGAGAGAAAACCTTCACAAACATACGCTTGGTGATGCATGGACAAATTATTTTTGAACTTATTACCATCAATTTGGTATGTGATAATGTTTATCATGGTTTAATATTCAAAACTCTTTTGTAATCATGTTATTGACCCTTATGCATTATGTTTATGTTTGTAAAATTAGGGTGGGTGTTCAATGAATGCCCCATTCCAACCAAGACACCTAGGTGAACATTAAATCATATCATGGTACGTTGAAATGTTAATTTCCTCTTGGCACAAAAGGCCTTAGAGAGCATAGGATTGATTGGTTGGTGTGACGATTAACAATAACCATTGCACACCACTACATGCACACATTGGAAATGAAGAAAAAATGTTTCATAAAAAAACAAGGCTACGAAAGCCATTATTACAGGAAATGTGGAACCTTATTCCATTCACCCATCTATACCAACCAACCCTTGAAAGTGATGGAGCTTGGGGCATACAGAGCCAATGCCTTCCCAACGTCACTTATGCGGTGAAATTCCCATCCACTGAAATATCTTATTGCACATGTGAATGGTCATTCTCACATGCATAAACATTTTTCAAAAAGATATCATTAATTATTATGGAACATGATATGGATCACATTGTGAAGGGTTGGGTCACATGTTTGCAAACCCATGACATACTATAAATGATATGAAGTTTGATGATGATGATGAAAATGAACATCTTGAAGGTGATGATGGGATTATGGAATTTGATGGGGTCAAGGCCATGGAGCAAAGTGATCTCCTTATGGGTGTCATTGTAAGGTTTAGTGACACAATAAATTCATCAACCCTAATGGAAAGGGCTTTTGCAAAATTGTTCATTACAATGCAAGATATCACAAATGAATGTAAAAAAAACAATATAACACTTTATGAATATGCCACCTCACACATGAAAATATTGGTATACAATATTCCTAACACATGCCTCACAAAAGCAAATGTAGTTTTACACCCATGATTGGTGTTACACCACGTAGAAGATGGATTGGGAAATATTGTGAAATGGTTTAAAGATTGGCATAAAAAAATGTTCAATCACACAAATGTACATACTAATAAATGTCTCAATTATTAATCAAGATTGTTGCCATTCACATTAATAAATTTGTTTTAGAATCAATTTTGTATGGAGGAAGCCATAGCCCAAATTCATGTTTTCATGCATTCAACGCACACATGAAGTCTAATATGCCACAAAGGTTATTATTATTTCCAAGTAATAAGCCCAAAAAAATTGAAATGTAGAAAACAATGATAATGATAATATTAATGTTAAATGCAGGTATTACAACTAACCCCAAAATTCCAATTGGTAAAGGTAAATATGAGTGTGGGTATTGTAATTAGGCCCCAAAATCCCAGTTGGTAAAGGTAAATACAAATGCGAGTATTGTAAGTTTAAATGAAGAATCAACCCTAAATGCAATGCCCACATGCATGGCCATTTTAAAACAACCCATCTAGATGGTTTGGATACCTTTAAGTGAAAATGTAACCTTAAACACAATAACCACATGCAAGGTCACTTCAAAACAACCCATAGGTGGTTTGGGTGCCCTTTAAATGAAAACCCAACCCTATATGCAATATTTACATTTAGGGTCACTCCGAAATAACCCATGTGGGGTTTAGGTTTCTTGAAATGAAGATCCTACCCTAAATGTAGTACCCACATGTTGGGGTCACTCCAAAATAATTAGCTAATTTCGTAATAATATCCTAACAAAGGTGTGTATAAAGGTTGGGATTGTTGATTAGGAATTCCATGCTTCTTACTTTGTTTCATTGACATTAAAAAGATGTATTATTTGTGCAACAAATAATACAATGACAATTGTGATCAAACCTATCTTGGTGCATGAATTTTTCATCGAAAGGTTTAACTTGCAATATATAATGTGGAGTAATTATCTTAAATATTGATTTCAATAATTTATTAAAATGAAAATATAATTAAGTCAATCAATCAAATATCAAATTAATCAATCTGATTTTTAGATCCAACTTTTTATTATCCAAATAAATAAAGTTAAATTAAATGATTAATTAATTATTTGAAATAAATAAATTATTATTTACTTTTTGATAATTATTCATTAACATTATATGAAATAATAATTTATTAATTCTTTAATTATATGACATAATTTGTTGATAGTTCATTAATTATCTAAAATAATTTTCTAATCATTCATTAAAGTGGGGGGAAATTTCTAAGGTGTAGACATTAGTGGACTCTCAATCCCAATCTTTGACAACCCATGCCATCTTTAATTGTTGTAAATATGTAGAATAGGTGATCAGATCATCTCTTATAAATTTTCGTCTTTCTTCATCTATGATATAACATTTCAAGGCACGCTTCCCATGCCCCAAACATTAAAACCCAACACCTGCAATAGTTGTTCTAAAGTTAATTTGACCAAAGTTGGTTTTAGTAATAACATACATTGTTTTGCAACAATTATTAGCTTATCCCACTTGCTCAATGGCTTTGACACAAGCGCGACTAGCAACCTTTTGATCATTTTGCCTCTACATAGCCATGACATTTCCTAATATGCTAATGTTCATTTTAACATGGTTTTGACGTTGAGGACCTCCTTCAAAAGTTGAAGGCCTCCCAAGTTTGGCCTTTTCTACCACTAAGCCATGCACCTCTTTCAAATGTTTGGTCAACAACCATTTCGTAACATATGTGACAATGCAAGTGCCAATTTTATACTTCCATTTTGACCCAACCTTCATCTATTCTTTGTTTTTCCAAGCCATATTAGGTGGACAAGGGGGTGCCAGTGGTTGAAAAGCTTGATTAGTTTCAAGTTGTGGATTCAAACCAAAAATTATAAAAGAAATAATTTTTTGCTTTGCAATAAAAAAAACCTAACCTTAAAACCTTAGACATAAAAAGACCACATAACAAAATGCAAGCATTATAAAACATTAAATCACACAATTAGATGGAACTATTTAAACTTTAACATTAGGTATTATAATAAAAAAATCACAAAAAAAAAATCTCGCACCTTCCATCAAATGATGGAAGGTGTGGGTATAATTAAATTTAAATATTTTTGTACAATCTTCTTTTTTACATTTAATTTAATATATGTACATTTTAAAACAATTTAACCCACCACTTCTGGATCAAAATTCCCAATTTGTATCAGCAAGATTTCATCATTCGAATTCCAAACAATCACCATTGCTAACTTTAAGTCACATGGATTGTTTGATTCACCAACTTTTGGTTATGATGGAGTAACATTTTGTTCCCAAATTGTCATTTTGATGGAACAATATTTTGCTCCCCAATTGTTGGTTTTAATGAAGCAACACTTTGCTTTTGAATTTCCAAATCATCACCAACTTTCTTTAGTTTCCTTCCTCTAACCATTACAACTTTAAACATTCATTATTAATTGTCAATTTTAATGAGCTAGCCTTCTTCATAGCAAAAGGTCCAGAAAAGAAAACCTTTTTTCAAACAAAGAAAAGAGAAAAAAAAAATTCTTTGTAGCAAAACACCCATAAATAAATAAGAGAAAAAAAGAGAAGGCAATGGCTTGCTGACTTTGCTTTCTTCACAACAACACCAACAAAAAGAAAAATGATGGTAAATTGTCGTTGCTTTCTTTGAAACAAAACTAACAAAAAAAGGGCAATGGCAAATTGCCATTGTCTTCTTTGCAACAACATGAAATAAGAAGATGAGAATAATTGACAATTACCATCATCTTTTTCTTTTTCTCAAACAAAAAAAAAGAAGAAGAAAACCTTTTGCTAGCATACCTTTTACCATCGTCTTTTGTGTCTAAAAGGAGTGAAAATAGGAGGAGGCGAAGATGACAACAATCATAAATCATCGTCATCTTTTGTCTTTCACAAGAGCAATGAAGGCTAACACCAAAAAGAATGAAGATGACGGCTTTGTGCCATTGTCTTCATGTTTGAAAAAAATGGGAGGAGGAGGAGGAGGTGAAGATGATGACAATCAGATCGTCATTGTCTTCTTTCATTCATAGGAACAACAAAGGTGATAAACAAAAGACATGAAGACGACGATAAAAGTCATCGTCTTTGTGTCTAAGAGGAGTGAGAACATGAAAAGGAGAAAACAATAATGATCACTAATCATTGTTGTCTTTTATTTTTCATAGGAGTAACGAAGGCCAAAAGAAGAAAAAAAACACGAAAACAATGGTTTAAGCTGTCATCTTCATGTCTAAAAGGAGTGAGAGTAGGAGGAGGAGGCAAGGACTATGACGATCATAAATCGTTGTTGTTGTTGTTTATCTTTCATAGGAATGACGAATGTAAAAAAAAAAGACATGAAGATGATGGCTTCTGCCATTGTCTTCTGTGTTTAAGAGGAGCAAGAATAGGAGGAATAAAAGATGATGATGATCACAAATCGTTGTCTTATGTCTTTCCTAGAAATGATGAAGGCATAAAAAAAGAAGACACAAAGACGATAACTTTGTGCTGTCATCTTTGTGTTTGAGAGGAGCAAGAGTAGGAGGAGGAGGTGAGGAGGATGACGATCATAGATTGTTGTCATTGTTGCCTATAAGAACGACGAATGCAAAAAGAAAAGACATGACAATGATGGCTTCAACCATTGTCTTTTATGTTTGAAAGGAACAAGAACAAGAGGAGGAGAAGACAATGACAATCACAAATCGTTGTTTTTTATCTTTCATAGGAACGACAAAAACATAAAAAAAAAAGACAAATATGATAACTTTGTGTTGTTTTCGTGTTTAAGAGGAACAAGAGTAAGAGGAGGTGAAGACAACGACAATTATATTATTGTTGTCTTTTATCTTTCACAGGAGTGATGAAGGTTAGAAAGAAAAAAACACGAAGAAGATGACTTTGTTTTTCAAAACGAGAACATGAGGAGAAGATAACAACGATTTGTGATTGTCATCGTCTTTTGTCTTTCACAAAAGTGATGAAGGCAAAAAAACAAAAAAACAAACACAAATATGATAGCTCTATGCCGTCGTTTTCGTGTTTAAAAGGGGCAAGAACAAGAGGAGGAGGTGAAGACAATGACAATCTTTGATCGTTGTCATCATTTGTTTTTCATAAGAGCGATAGAGGCCACACAAAAAAAACACAAAGACAATAGCACAAAGTCGTCATCTTTGTGACTAAGAGGAGTGAGAACAAGGAGGCGAAGATGATGATGACCTATGTGATTGTCATCATCTTCTATTTTTCATAGGAGTGACTAGTGAGAAAAAAATACCACATGAAGATGATGGTTGTGTGTTGTCGTTTTTGTGTTTAAGAAAAGCCGGACCAAGAGGTGAAGATCATAACAATCTTTGTGATCATCATCATTGGTTTTCAAAGGAGTGATGACAAGGAGAGAAAAAAGGACATGAAAACAAACAAGGGACCCACTTGCAAGAGCTCTAACAAGTTCATATTAAAAAAAACCATAAAACCATGAAAAAACAAGACATGAGAGTTGTTCTTACCTTTGAATGTTGCTTTCAAGCTCCATAGCTCATCACTCCACAACTCGAGCGCTCCAAGGACGTTTGGAGTTGAGTGGAGAAAATAAATTTAGGTTTAAGGTAGGGGAGGGTTCAGGATAGGGGGGGTAGGTTGGAGGGGAAAACTTTGGGGCAGATAAGAGGGCTGATAAAACCCTCTGGGCAGAGAAGAGGAAAATAAAAATGCCTGGGCTGGGCGGGCTGGATGTGTTTGGGTTCATCCCCAAAACGGCTTGACCGGCCTCATCCTGAACTGGTGCATTGGTGGCTGCTGGTTTACTCCAGCCCGGATTCGGAACTGGCCAATAGGTTTGTAACACTAATTTGTCCGGAACCGATCAACAGGTTTATAACCCTAATTTGTCCGGAACCGGCCAATAGGTTTGTAACCCTAATTTGTCCGGAACCGATCAACAGGTTTA